>Ga0210057_1001397_pt1 | contig 36905 bp, 56 predicted proteins | sample CryGeyCG2114_010_2_FD_183968 | JGI IMG/M metagenome (GOLD analysis project Ga0210057, IMG submission 183968) | Groundwater microbial communities from aquifer - Crystal Geyser CG10_big_fil_rev_8/21/14_0.10 (SPAdes) (version 2) | ecosystem: Environmental > Aquatic > Deep subsurface > Groundwater ... | reverse complement strand
GCTTGCGCGCAAACGCGCAAGCACAATTTATAAAAATCCGAAGTAGCTATTGGTATCAAAACGCTCAAATGTATCACCAATATAATTAAGCGCTTTTCCCTTATTTATAAATCATTTCTACAGAGCCTTCTCCAGATAACCTTTTTATAGCCTTTGAGTTCTTATAAAATAACATGGCAAAGGATCATTTCGGGAAGGTTTACAAGAGAATTCTCAAGGGCATTGAGCAGGATAACGGTCTTACATTTACTGTAATAGACCCGCCTAATCAGGAGCCGGTTACTGCAGGTAAAATTGCGAAAATTGCCGAGGAAGTCGGTGTTGATTGCATTGCTGTTGGCGGTTCTGTCGGCGCACAAGGAGAATTACTGGATTCAACTATTCTGCAGATAAAGGACAATTGTTCCTTGCCTGTTATTTTGTTTCCTGGAAACATTGCTTCAATGTCAAAGCATGCTGATGCAATTTATTTCATGTCCATGCTAAATAGTTTAGAACCTTATTACATTAGTGGTGCACAAATAGCTGCTTCAGCGCCACTGAAAAGAACAGGTCTTGAGGTTATTCCTACATCCTACATTGTTGTTGAACCGGGCAGGGCAGTTGGCTGGGTTGGCCGCGCACAATTAATCCCAAGAGAATTACCTTACCTTGCTGGCATTACTGCTCTTGCAGGTCAGTACATGGGTTCGCATCTTGCTATCCTAGAATCTGGTGGAGGCGCTCCTGAACCTGCTCCTGTGGAAATGATTTCTTATACAAAAAAACTCATTGATATTCCTCTTGTTGTTGCAGGCGGTGTTAGAGATGAGAAGTACGCTTACAATTGCATAAAAGCAGGTGCAGATATTGTTCATGTCGGAACAGCAATTGAAAATCAATTTTCTGATTTTTCCAAAGCAAAATCAGTTATGGAAAGAATAGTGAAGGCAGTTAAAAAAGCAGGTAAGGAAAAATCAGTTTGATTTTTCTTTTGCATTAAATTTTTTCACAAGTTCTTCAATACAATCAAGCGAATTTTTCTTTGCTGTCCAACCTATTTTTTCAAGTTTTTTTGTTGAGTAAAATCTGTCCCTTTGCATTCTTTCAAGGTATGCCGGCTTTAGGATGGGATTGAAATTAAGAACCAGATTTAAAATTGTGATTATTTTTCCCAATAAAAGGGGTATTTTTTTTGTCGGTCCTTTCATATCAAGTGTTTTACGTATAATGTTCACAGCATCAATGAGCTTTGGCGTATTTTTTTCCGCAACAATGAACGTTTCTCCGAGAGTATCTTCATTGTTTATACAGAAAATTATTGCATCAACCATGTCGCTTAGGCACAGCATCTGCCAGTTGTTTTGCCCGCTACCAATGAGTGGAAAGTTTTTTTTCACAGTCCTTGTTATTTCGCGCCAGTATTTGTTTTCCCCTACAATTAATGCTGGCCTTAATACAGTAACGTGGAAAATTTCCTGGTATGAAAGAACTTTTTTTTCGGCATCAAGTTTACTTTTTTCATATTCTGTTCCAGGTGCTAGTGGTGATTCTTCGGTTTTAATTCCTTTTGCAGAACCGTAAACTCCGATGCTGCTTAAATAAATGAGTTGTTGAACTTGATTTGTTGCACATGCTTCAAGCACATTTTCGGTTCCCTTTACATTTACTTCGTAAAGTTCCTTGGCGCCTTCCTCAAGAATTGCAACACAATGTATTACAATTTCCGCGCCTTTAATTGCCTGTTTGACCTGATCTGGATTAAGCACATTGCACTTGTTTTTTGGGCATTCTATTACTTCATATTTTTTTGCCTTAAGCTCCCTTACAAGAGCTTTGCCCACCATTCCATTGCTTCCAGTTACAGCTACTTTCATTTAATCTACCTTTTCTGCATAAATAAAAAAGTCCTTTCCGAGTTTTTTGGTTGAAATAATTTTTACTATTATTTTACGTTTCAAGTTGAATGCAGGAAGTCCTTTTCCAATTCTTTTATTACTAATAATTAAACACAACCTGTTAAAGAGCATTTTGCTCAGCAGAGTCGTTGCAAGCCGATTTCCTGGTTCTATAAGAACGGAGTTAACTCCGATTAGATATATTCTGCTTAATGCATCCTTAATATCTATTCGTTTCCCTTCTTTTTTTGCAAAAAGAACCTCTGCTTTTTTTGCAAGAGTATTGACTTTTTTCAGTGGTGCGTCTTCAGTGCACACTATTATTGTGCGGCCTTTTTGAGAAAATATTTTTGATTTAACTGGAGTAGATGCTCTTGAATCAAACACAATTCTTATCGGGTTTTTTCTTGTGTTGTTTCGAACATTCAGTCTTGGATTGTCTTTTTTTATTGTATTTACTCCGACAATTATTGCATCGTTTTCTTTCCTGAGCTTTTGAGTGAATTCAAATGCTTGTTTTCCAGTTATTTTTTTCTTTTTTCCGTTGCCGTAACTTATTTTTCCATCTGTGCTTATTGCCATTTTGATTGTAATGAAAGGCATTTTCTGTTCTTTGCTTTTTAAATAAAATTCATTCATTTTTGTCGCTTCTTTTTTGAGCAAACCATAATTGATAATGATTCCGTTTTCTTTGAGTTTTTTTATTCCATCTCCTGAAACAGGATTTGGGTCTTTTGTTGCAATAAAAATTTCTTTTATTCCTGCTTTTATTATGGCATCCGTGCAAGGCCCTTGTTTTCCAAAATGATCGCATGGTTCTAAAGTCACGTACATTTTTGCGCCGCTTGTTTCTGTTTTTGAATTTGTAATGGCATTTGTTTCTGCATGCTTTCCGCCAAATTCTCTATGGTATCCTTTTGCAATTATTTTTCCGTCTTTTGCTATTATGCATCCTACTATTGGATTAGGTGATACGTTTCCCTTGCCTTTTTTGGCTTCATTTATTGCAATGCGCATTAATTCAGAATCATTCAATTAAACACCTGCAAAAATTAATCCTGGGAAAAGTAATGCAATTATTGTTCCTGCAAAAATGAACGGTCCAAACCTTGGAAGATTTCTATACACAAGCAATTCTTTAATTCCTGCTTTTGTTATTTTTTCTATGCTTTTTTTTTCAATGACTTTTTTGAATTCCCCAAAAATTTTTCTTTCTTTTTCCTGCATCATATCATAAGCGATTATTTCGTCTTCTTCCATTTCTTTTAGTTTAATTTTTTTCAGGAAAAATTCTTTTCTTATTCCTTTTTCAAGCGCCATGAAAACAAGTGCAAATCCCACTGGCAGAGCAAAAATTGAAATGTATCCTTCTCCGATTATCCTGTAAGAATTCAATAAAATAAAATATGCTGCAATAATAACTCCTGCAAAAATTGCGTTTATTATTCCGTCTTTATTGTATTCTAAATCAATTCCTTTTCTTGCGTATTTTATTGTGTAAAAAGCGCCGTAAAAAACTGTTGCAGTAAGTGCTGAAAATATTATTACATTAACTGCAAAAAATTCTTGCATGTAAAAAGGCATTGTCATGGTGATTCCGGCAAAAAGTTTCACGTCTCCTCCGCCGAATTTTCCTGTAATGTAAAGCACATACCCTATTGCAAAAATTGCTCCGCCGAGTAAAATGCCTGTGAATTCTCCTTCAATGAGGTTGATTATTATTCCGAATGCTATTAACGGGTAAGTGATTTTGTCATAAATGTAACCTGTTTTGATGTCAGTATATGTTGCAATTGCTGTTGCAATAAGGGTTGCCGCAATTCTTAAAAAAATCAGTTCCATTCATTCCACTTCGTTTTTGTATTATTAATTTCATTTTTTTTATTTTCAGATTTACTTTAATCTGGATTTTATTTTAACCTAAATTTTACCTCAGCTTGAATTTTTTCTTTTTTGCAAACATTTTCTGGAGCTTCTGCATATCAATGCCTTTTCCTTCTTCCATTTTTTTAGTATCTATTGAACCTATTTTTTTGAAAACTTTTTTCATTTTTTTAAAATTTTTGAGCAACTCCCTTATCTCTTCTTGTGTTGTGCCTGATCCTTTTGCTATCCTAGCGATTCTGCTTTTATTCATTATTTCCGGATCTTCCCTTTCTCTTTCGGTCATTGAATCTATTATGTATCCGAATTTGTTCAGTTTGTCTTCGCCCATTTCTGCCATTTCTTTTGGCACTTGTTGGCCTAAACCCATGAGGTCCATTACTTTTGAAAGCGGTCCCATTTTTCTTGTGGCTTTCATTTGATTATAAAATGTTTTTAATGTAAATTCTCCTTTTAATAATTCTTCGGCATCAATTGATTCTTCTTCCTGTATTTCTTTTGCTTTTTCAAGAAGCGTTTCAAGGTCACCATAACCCATTATTCTGCTTAGGTATCTTGTTGCATCAAATTCCTGGAGATCATCCATTTTTTCTCCAGAGCCAATAAAGTAAACTTTAGCGCCTGTGGTGTTGCATGCGGCAAGTGCTCCGCCTCCTTTTGCTGATCCGTCCATTCTTGTAATTATTACTCCGTTCACTCCAACTGATTTGTGGAATGCTTCTGATTGTTTTTTTGCAACCTGTCCTACATCAGCACCAATCACAAGCCATTTTTCATTTGCGTTAAATATTGCGTTAATTTCCCTGATTTCTTTTGTGAGTTCTTCATCAAGTCCGCTTCTTCCTGCAGTATCGCAGATAATTAAATCATAATCATTGAATTCTTTGAGTCCTTCTTTTACAACTTTTGCTGCATTTTTTTCTTTTTCATTTCCATAAAAAGCGGCTTTTACATTTCCTGCTACTGTTCTTAACTGCTGTACTGCCGCAGGCCTGTAAGTGTCTGCCGCGATTATGCCGACTTTCTGGCTTCTTTTCATATACCATTTTGCCAGCTTTCCGGCAGTTGTTGTTTTTCCTGCACCAAATAATCCTACAAGCAGTATTTTTATCGGTTTTTCAGGTGCCTTTGATTTCCCGCCCAGAATTTCGGCAAGTTTGTCATGCGTAACCTTGATTACGTGTTCTTTGCGGTTTATTCCTTGGGGTAATTCTTCAAAGGCAGCAGCCTCTATCTCTTTGCTGAGCCTTAAAACAAGCGAAATTTCGACGTCTGATGCTATTAATGCTCTCTGTAGCTCCTTTATGGCGGCTTTGACTGTTTCCCTGTCTAGGGCAGTGCTGTTTTTGAGCTTTTCAATAGCTTTCCTTAAATTGTCCCCAAAACCCATTCTTATCCTAATAATTCTTCATCTAAATAATTAAAAACTAGAATAATTGTCTCTTACCTGGCTTTTTGGCTTTTGCTATTAATTCGGCGAAATATTATGCTGGTGGTTTAAAATCTGCTGTTGTTATTGAGCCAACTTGTAATTTCTCCGCTTCAAATTTGAATGAATCTTCATTAAGTGGCTGATTATTTGATTTTTCATATACAAGTGCCCCTTCGGCAGTGTAGCATTCTTTTGCAACCTTATTCTCCGCAGCATCTTTTCCGAACAGTGCTTTGAAATCAGTGATTATGCTGAAACATGTGCTTTGCTTTCCTGCGTGTGTTTCGCTTCCTGTTTTTGTTACTGTTATGTGTTTCGATTCAGGATTTACCTTTCCTTCGTATGATTTGGGAATTGCTTCGCCCTGTGCACTGCAATCCCATTTGCTTTCTTCATCAAAAGTAACTGCGCACACATACCTGTTGACTTTTGTGCCTTCCGCTACTTCATAAACTGCATTTGCATAAGCATCCTGCGCCAGCATTTACATCCGAATTTGTATCTTGATTGTTATTGGTGTCAGGTGCCCCCTGGATTTGGTGTTATGCATCCTGAAATTATTAAAATTGCTAAAATAAAAATAATTGTTTTTGCAAAGAAATTTCCATTAACTATAGAAAAATACTATTGTTCAATTATTTATTCTTTTCTTATTTGAAAATTTTTTTAAAAAAAGTTAGATTAAAAGGGGAATCCCCTTTCATCCAAAAAAATTATGCTTTAGCCACTACTGCTACTAATGCGGCTGCTTTTTCTTCATCTGTTTTCTTTTTTGTTCTGAAATTAGCGTATGGCCTGTATTTTGTTTTAGTCCATGCTTCAGGCTGCTTTTTTCTCATTTTGAATTCCTGAGTTAAAAGTTCCTGTCTAAGCTCTTCGCTTGCTTCCAATCCTAATTCTTCAAAAAGTGTAGGCATATTACTGCACCTCCAATTGCTCACCAAGTATATGCGTTTGCACGCAAGAAACAAATGCTGTTATTAATCTGAGAAACAGACATTCGCGGGGGTGTTCCCTACATATAGCTGCTTAAGTACTATATAAAGCAAACCATCCCCGTTAATGTTATGTAGAATTGGGTTTATAGTTTTTCAAGTGTGCCTTTTTTGCCAGTGGAAACCTGTTTCTGTCCCCTGAATTCTGAGCACCAGCCGTTGAGGATTTTTATTTTGTCGCCCTCATTGACATCTTCAGTCTGCTCATTCCAGAGACTAACCTGTATTTCGCCTGTGCTGTCTTTTCCTGCACAGCTGCATACTGTTCCTGAGCCACCATCGTTGGCCCATTTTCTGACTTCGCCTTTTGAAACTATTTCCAATTCTATTTCAGGCACTGCTGCCCTTGCTTGTAGTTCTTTTACCTTCATAATATCACTTTACAAATCGAATCTCCAAATGCTTTTAAATCAATGCCGCAACCGTTTCGACGGTTGGGTGCGACGGTTATCCCGTTTCGCAACGGGATAAGCCATATTGGACGTATTTATGCTGATAGTCCTGCTCGGTTGGATGCGTGGACTAATCTTCGCTTTTTTGAGAGGCTCTATAGGCCTTATTTCAAAACCTTTATTTTTGTTGAAATATTGCTTTTTAGTATTTAACTGTTGTTTTCATATTATTCTTTCAATTATAAGCTCAGGAGTGAACTCCTTCAAATCCTTATATTCCTGCCCGACTCCCACAAACAGGATTGGTTTTTTCAAAGTATAAAGGAGTGAAATTGCTGTTCCTCCTTTTGCGTCTGCGTCAATTTTTGTTAAAACAAATCCATCAATGCCTATTGCTTCATTGAATTCTTTTGCTTGTTGAAGCAAAGCTTGTCCTGTGTATGCTTCCCCTACATAAATCTTGATGTCAGGTTTCACAATTCTGTTTATTTTCTCAAGTTCTTTCATAAGATTTTTGTTTGTGTCCTGTCTTCCTGCAGTATCAATAAGAACAACATCAAGGTTTTTTGCTTCTGCTGCCTTTACCGCATCAAATGCAACTGCAGCAGGATCTGATCCATAATTGTGCTTCACAATCTTTATCCCAAGGCGGTCAGCATGCACTTGCAATTGGTCTATTGCTGCAGCCCTGAATGTATCTCCTGCTGCAAGAATAACATGCTTTTTGTTTTTCAAAAAATAATTTGCTATTTTTGCGATGGTTGTTGTTTTGCCTGCTCCGTTCGGTCCCAAAAACATTATTACAAGCGGTTTTTTTTTCATTGAAAGCAAATCAATTTTTTCTGTTTCCATTATTTTTTCAAGTGCATTTCTTATTTCATTTTTCAGAAATTCAGTTATGTCTTTGCCTGAAGAAATTTCTTTTCCAACAAGTTGGCTTTTCAACTGATTTACAATTGCCTCTGATGTTTCCTGTTCAACATCGCTTTCAAGCAAACTAAATTCAAGTTCATCAAAGAAATCTTCAGTGTCCTTTTCGCTTATTGTTATTTTTCCTTTTACAAACCCGAATAATTTTTCCTTTAAACCAACTTTTGCTTTAAGTTCTCTTGCTTCAGGTTTTTTCAGTTCTTTTATTTCATGAATTTCTTTTTCAGGAATAACCTCTTTATGTTCTTCAATAATCTCAATTTTTTGCTCTGGAATAATTTCTTCAACTTCTTCTTGTTCTCCAAGTTCCTCTTCTGTTATTGGTTTTTCTTCAGTAAAATCTTTGATTTTTTCTTGTTCTTCAATTGGTTCTGGAATTTTCTTTTTTATTTCAGGTTCTTTTTCTGCAATTATTTTTTCTTTGTGTTCTGCAATTAGTGGTTTTTGCGGTGCCATTTCATTTTTTTTGGTTTCGCTTTTTTCAATTGGTTTTTTTTCTTGCTGTACGCTGAGAATTTGTTTTTCCTGAGGTTTTATTATTTCCTGCTCTTGTTTTGCAGGAACCTGTTCCTTTTCAGGTTCTTTTTTTGCCTCTAATTTTTCCTTTACTTTGTCAGTAAAGTCGTTTATTTTCTTTTTTAGAAATTCAAACATAAAATTAATTCTTTCTTGCCTGCTGTTGCATATGTCTTCTTCCAGCTTCTAATATACTATTTAATTGATTAATTCGGGATAGGGTTTTTTGCTGTTCTTCGCCTATTGCATTGAGGCTTTTATCCATGTTTGCAAGTTTATTGTCAATAAGTTTTTGTAGTTCTTTTCCGCTTTTCGCATTGAATACATTTCCCGCTATTGCGGCAATTGCTTTTGAGCTGTCTTCTATTTTTGCTTCAAGGTATACTCCTGCGCCTATGTTTACAAGTATCTTGTCGCCTTCCTTGTTTTTTTCAATTTCTTTAAGTGTATCTTTTGCGCCGATTAATTCGGATTTGTAATTCTGGAATGCATTTATTCTGCTGTTTATGTCCTCAAGTTTCCTTTCTTCTTGGGTAAGGAGCTGCATTAATTGTGGTCCTGTTAGTGTTGCTTTTTTTTCATCGGTCATTGGTAATCACTCTGTTTTTTTCACTTCGGTTATTTTTATTTTGTTTCTCTTTACCTTATGTTTTGAACCTATTGCAGAGAGTGTTTTTTCCATTGCATATTTTTCATTCACTGCAGTAATTTGCTTTTCAAATTTTTTGTCCTCTTTTTTTTCATTGTATGTTCCTGTTACTGTAAATTTTTTTCCATCCATTTTCATTCACCTCTTAATCCTTGATCAATTTTTGAAAGCTCAATTCCTGATGTCAGTTGTCCTGCAATAACCCCTTTGCTGTTTGCAATCACGCTGTTTGCGACAAACAGGTCGCCGTAATTTGCGGTTGTTGCCTCTCCGTTTACTCCGAAAATTTTTTCGAGCCTTGAGAAGTTTTCTTCGCTTATATTGGGGTGTGCGATAAACCCTTTATTTGTTACTGTTATGGCTGCTCCTGGAAGATCGCTTCCTGCAATTTTCATTTGTATAAATTTTACCTTAAAAAAGCCTTCAATTGCCTTTACTTCTTCTTTTGAGAGCAATGTACTTGCTATTCCGCCATTTTTGTTCAAGGCAATAAGATTCCCTATTGAGGAGAACCCATCCATTGCCATAACTTCCAATCCGTTTTTTTCAAGGTGCTTTACTTCTTCTTTTGTGACTATCTCGGAAACAAGAAGTTTTTCCCCGAACAGTTTTGATAATATTCCTATTAACGATGTGCTTCCGATGCTTGTTTTGATTATTTTGCATTCGAATGTATTTTCAACTGCCTTTTGTTCTTTTGGCAGGATTGCGTGCGGTATTAGTGCAGCGCTGTCGCTGACCTCAGAAAATATTCCAACATAGGGACTGCTTCGCATTGTCCCTCTTGAAAAGTTCATCAGAAACCTCTACTTGGCTTTTCTCTTTATTTCGGAAGCTCTTGCCGCTTTTTCCTTTTCTTTTTTTTCTTCAAGCTTTTTTGCCTTTTCCTTGTCTTCTTCTTTAATTTCTGTTTTTTCTGCGGCTTCTTTTGTTTTTTCCTTTTTCTCTTTATCCTTGTGCTTCTTTTCCGCTTCCTTCTTTTTCAGGTAGGCTTCAAGCTGTTTTCCTGTTTCAAGGTAAACGGTTACCTTATCGTCTTCCCTGTAGAGTGTGGCGTTTACGCGCCTTGGAATGTTTTTAGAATTTTTGTGTAAATATTCGTTGACTTCTGTTGCCACAAGTGTTGTTTTTGGTCTTGCGTGTTTTTTCACGAATCTGAGTATTTCGTTAAGTGCCTTTCTTATTCTTTTTTTAGGCGGAAACATGAATGCTCTTTCGAGCGGTATTACATAATTAAATTTGTCTCCTTTCATTACTGACCGCCCTTTCCTTTGCTTTTATGTCTTTTTCCTTTTTTAATTTTTTTAACGTTCTGTTTTTTTCCTTGCTCTACTTGTTTTTTCTTAAATAACAATCCGAGGTTTGTTGATCTCCAGTGCCTGTGCCCTTTTTTGTTCCAGATTCTTTTTCCCGCTTTCTGGAGTATCCACACCGGTGCATTTGTAACTCCCGGCCCGATTTCCTTTCTTGCCGAAATCAAAAACTCTTTTTCTTCCTGTGTCTTGATTCCCATAAAATTCACATTCTCCGTATTCTGATTTCTTTTTCTTCTTTAAGCTCCATCAAAATTTCCTTCATTTGTGCATCGTTCAATTTTCCTTGTTGTAAATATCCTTTCTGTGCCATTGTCATGAGGACCCTGAAAGCTTTTGAATAAAGTTGCGGGTTCACAAGTCTCACATTATTGATTCTTGCTTTCGCATCCTCTTCAAGAATCTTGTTGAGGAGCATCTGCATTTTGCTTTCTACTTCATCCTGCTTTCTTGCCTCTTCCTGCTGCTTAAGGTACTTTTCTTTAAGTTCCTCAAGCTTTTTTTGCTTTATTTCCTCCTCGTTCATGGTTATCAGCTTCAACGGCCTTTTGAGGTGCCTCTTTTGGTTTTCCCTGTGCCTGTGTTTCAGGCTTTTCTTCATATTTTGCCTTTTTTGCTTTTCTTTTTTCTGCGGCTTCTTTTGCTTTGTCTTGTATTTTTTTGATTTCTTCCGCATATGCCTTTTCAACTATTTGTGCTTTTGTGTAAAGGAGTTTTTCTCCTGCTCCTGTAATCATTCTTCCTTTCTTGTCCTTTTTAAGTAATCCCTGCTTTTCAAGTGCCTGTAAGCAACTCCTTATTACTTTTCCTGATGCTTTTCTTTTTTTCTCGGGTTTTACTCCGCGGTTTTTTCTTCCGCCATAATATGATCTTAGTGCTTCTGTTCCAAGAGCCGAGTTTTTGTAAATTCTATAAAGTATGCTTGCGCTTCTGATGTAGTACCAGTCGCTGTTGTCAGGAACCCTTTCTTTGTGAGCTCCGCTTTTGACATATTCTATAAATTCGGGCTGTTTTATCTTTGTTTTCAGCTCTTTTGCCACTTCATCAATCAGCATTCCTGCCGGCACGTCATGTATACCCATTTTTTTTCACCATGTTTCTCCTCTCGGAGTTGTTGTTTCAGCTCCCATTTTAGGGGCAAACTTCTAAAATCAGAAGTATATCAAATCTCCCTTCCAAAGCTTTAAAAAGGTTAGTTTTGGCTGTGGCTGGGCTGCTTTAAGGGGCATTACTTTTTTGTGCCTGTTTTCCTTTCAAAGCCGCATTCAAGGCATTTCACTATTGTCAAGGTGCTTTTTTTTGCTATTTTGGCATTTTTGCCTTTTTTTAAAAATGCATTGCATTTTTTGCAGAATTTTGTTTTGAGTTCTGGTGGCCACCTTACTGGGTATCTTTTTTCAATAAATCTTGCTAATTCAATGTAGCGCTTGCTCCGTTCGGGCTTTTTGTCCATTTCCTCTTCTGCCAATTCAAAGAGCCTGTAAATTCTTTCAAGTGCAATTGCATCGTACTTGTTTTGTTTCATGCATCAATTAGTGTTCATTACAATATTTAATTTTCTCTGATTAAAATAACCGGAATTCTGTTTTCTTTTCGCCTTTTTTTCTCACAATCCATTTTGTTATTGCTCTTCTTATCCTTTTTTTTATTGACCCAAAAGCATTTGTTTCTGCATCAAAAGGGTTTCTCAGCAGAGCCTGTACTTTTTCAATTGCCAGAGCTTCCCTTAATTCTTCACTTCTCATGAATTCTGTTGTGTCCCTGTAAGGCACGAGACCAGCATCAAGAGTTTCAGTACTAATTATGCTCACAACAAATGTTTCAGATGCTGTGGGAACAATTTCGTGTAACTTTTCAATTTCCCTTTCAATTGCGTTTCTGTTCAGTATTTTTTCCGATTCAAAAAGTCGTGTAGTTTCTCTTTGTTGTTCTCTTTCAAGTGCTTCTTTTGCGCCTAATTTTTTTACTTGCCCTTTTACTTGCTTTGCGTATTCCTCTCTTGGAAATTGATTCACGTAACTTTGCCCGGGCTCTATAGAAATTTTCCCTTCGCTATAATGAAATCGTTCTTCCATGTTTTTTAGTATTTGCCCAGTTGCTTTTGTTATTCTTTTTTTCTTTGCCTTTTGTTTTCTTTTTATTTCTCTTCTTCGCTGTGCTCTTATTGGCATAAAACAATTAGATTTTTTACTCTATTTAATTATTTGTTTAAACTGAGCTATGCATCCGCGGGGATTTGAACCCCGGCCGAGAGCTTGGAAGGCTCTAATGCTACCACTACACCACAGATGCTCTTTGGCTTAATTTATTGCATTTGGGAATGTTTTAAAATCAATGCTTCTCACTTAAAATAAGTTTTATCCTTACTTTTGAAATGAAAGGCTTATTTGTTGTTTTTGAAGGCATCGACGGTTCAGGTAAGGGAACCATCCTGCGCCATGCGTATGACTTTCTTGTTGCAAAAGGAATCAAAAAAGAAAACCTTATTCTGACCGCTGAACCAACTCCCGGTTTTTACGGAAAGAAAGTAAGGGAGCTTCTTTCAACTGATGTTGATCCAAAGGTTAATGCAATGCAGTTCCTTGACTTGTATGTTGCGGATCGGAAGGAGCATATTGAAAAGGTTCTCAAGCCTGCTATCGATTCTGGTAAAATAATTCTTTGCGATAGATACAAGTACAGTACTTTTACTTATCAGCAAATTCAGGGAATTCCAATTGAAAAAATATCTGTTTTGCACAAAAGCATGGTTGTTCCAAACCTTGTTTTTATTTTGGATGTTCCTGCTGATGTTGCTTTGAAAAGAATTTCAAGCGATTCAAAGAGAAATACAAAAGAGGTTTTTGAGAAAAAAGATTTTCTTGAAAATGTTCGTGAAGGTTTTTTAAAAAGCAAGAAAATTTTTCCGAATGAAAACATTGTTATAGTTGATTCTTCAAAATCAATTGAAAAAGTTTCTGCTGAAATAAATGGTGTGTTATGGAAGATCTTGAAAAAATAGTTGTTTTTTTGCTTTTGGCTTTGACTGCCTTTGCCTTGTTATTGCTTGTTGCGACTTTTGCTTTTTTTATTACTCCGGTTCCTGAACAATCAGTTCCTATTTCGCAGAATCCTGCACCTGTTGTCTTGCCAGATCCTGTTCCAGAGATATCTCCATTATGGGATTCAATTCAGCTTTCAGTTGTTGAACTTACTTGCCTTTCCCAGGCAAAACTTTATGCCGAGGATCTTGCATGGGCGGTAAATTCATGTTCTTGCATAGAAACTGTTTCTGATTCATCGAAAGAATATTCCTGTTCTGTTTCTGCGCTTGATGGCATCCACCCTGTTGAAATTTCCTGCGAAAAAGAATCCTCTAAATGCGTCATTGAAAGCGAGGAAGGTACAAAGGTAATGGGTTTTGCTGAGCTTAATGCACTCGTTGAAAATTAGTTTTTGTTTAATGAATTTGGTGCGACCACCGGGAATTGAACCCGGGTCTGAGCCTTGGCAAGGCCCAATCATAACCACTAGACCATGATCGCAATTTTTTCTTTTTAGTGCATGAAATTTTGTATTAACAATTGCATATGCAAACTCTTTTAAGAATTCATTTTAGCCTTAAAATCATGAAAACAAGCCCTATAAAAAGTACTCCTGCGCCTGCTGCCAGAATCATAATCATGCTTTTATTGTCTTCTATAAACTCGGTTTCAGGCGCTTTTTCAGGTTTTACCTCTACTGCCTCTATTGGTTTAGGTTCAATTATTGCAGTTTTTTCAGGTATTTGTATTTCATATACTTCTTCCCTGTTTGCCTGAATTGTAACCTTGATTGTTCCCTTTTCATTTGTTTGAACTTTTTCTGTTACTGTTGTTTCTTCTCCTGATTCAATGGTTATTTTTCTGTTACTTGTTTCTTCATTATTGTATTCAATTTTGATTGTTGCATCTCCTTTTTTTTGCCCGAAATTTTTCAAATTAATTTTTATTTCAATAAATGTTTCTCTAAGAAAAGGGCTTACATCTTGCGTAAGTATGTTAGGGCTCTCGGTAATTTTCACTTTAGGTATTAGCTGTATTTCATCCGAAACATTCCCATCAGGAAGCATCAGATAAACTTCATATGTATAATATCCCTTTTTTACTTCTTTATTTGGTGCTTTTACCAACCAAATTATTTCTTTTTCTTCGTCATTTTCAAAGTACAAAAGCCTTGCAGGTTTTATGACTTCAAAATCCTCATGTAATAATAATTCAACAGGAAAAATAGCGTTTTTTCCACTTTTGTTTTTTATGCTTGCTTTTATTTCGAATGTTTCATTAGGTTGGACTTTTCTTTTTACTTCAATTCCTTTTTCAAAAAGATTTTCAAAAAATTCAACTGAATTTATTTGCACTTCAGGAAGCTCAAGTTTGGTTTGAACATTCACGGTTTTCCTGCTTGTTGTTTTTACTATAAGATCTATCGCTTTATTTGCGTCCTCTGTTTTTGCAATTGAAAAATGCGCTCCATCAAGATAACCTGCTTCACCATATGTGCTGTCAACTCCTATCCATCCTTGTCCTGGCAGATAAACTTCGACCCACCCATGTAATCCAAATCTTTCCCCATCATAACTTATTCCTGTTATGTACTTTGTAGGTATTCCTCTTATCCGCATAAATGCTGCAGTAAGATTTGCAAATTCATCGCATACCCCTGCCCTAGAATTGTATGTTTCCTTTGCGCTGTAAATCCCGTTGTAGTAATTCTGAAAATCGTATTCTATATTTGTGTTTACCCATTCTGTTATTTTTCTTATTGTTTCAATTTCCGAATCATCCGTGAATTCAGAAATTGCCTTGCTTTGCAGTTCCTGATCGTTTGTTTCAATATAATCAGTTTCTTTTTTCAGTTCAGCATATTCGCTTATCTTGTTTTCAAGGTTGTAATCATTATCAATTCCTATTTTTGCTGTTTTTTTTATTCTGGCTTTTCTGATTATTGTGAATTGCGGTGTTGATGCGTATTCATACAAATCAGGTATGACGTATTTTGCATATTTTACTCCGTTGTTTTCTGTTTTTTCTGCCTGTATTTTTTTGTCTCCTATTTCTAAATATTCTTCAAGTTCCTTAACTTCCTGGTCTTTGTCATCATTTATGGATAGGTAATAGACTTCCATTGAGTCGCCTCTTGTAATTGTTCCTGAGAATGAGCCTGCTGCTTTTGTTGTTATTGTAACGTCCATTGCTTTTACTGTTTCAGGTCTGAAGTATTCTGCAGATGCAAGTCCTATTAGCAGTATGAAAAGTATTGCAAAAATTTTTTTCCGCATGCATGATTAGTGGTTGTTGCGGTTTATTATTATTTACATTTTGCTTAGTCTTTCTATTCTCTTTTCAATTGGCGGGTGTGTTGAGAACATTCCATCCATGAATCCTGCTCTGTTTTTTAATGGGTTTGAAATGTATAAATGAGCTGTAGCTTTATTTGCGGCTTCAAGTATTTCTTTATCGCCTGAAATTTTTTTCAGTGCGCTCATTAATCCTTCCGGATTTCTTGTTAATTGTGTTGCTGAAGCATCTGCAAGGTATTCTCTTTCCCTTGAGATTGCCATCCTAATTATCATTGCAATTATTGGCGTTAGTATTGCAAGTGCTATTCCAAGAACTATCAGCGGCATGCTTCCCGAGCCTTTGCTTCTGTTGTTTCCTCCCCACAAAAAGCTTCTGAGTAAAATATCGCTAAGCAATACAGAGACTCCGACAAGTACTGTCACAATCATCATTAATCGTATATCAAGGTTTTTTATGTGGGACATTTCATGTGCAATAACTCCCTCAAGTTCCTGCCTGTTAAGTAATTGTAAAATTCCTGAAGTGACGACTATTACTCCATGTTCAGGGTCCCTTCCTGTTGCAAATGCATTCAATGCAGTATCATTGATTATGTATGCTTTTGGTTTCGGTACTCCTGCTGCAATTGCAAGTCCTTCAATGACATTGAAAAGATAAGGGTTTTCATTTTTTTGGACTTCTCTTGCTCCGCTTATTGCAAGTACAATATTTGCGCCGAAAAAGTATGCAATTATTCCGTAAAATATTATGAATATTGCGCCAAGCACAAGACCTATTTCTCCAATGCTGAGAAATATTTCGCCAAGTACCCATGAAAGTATTATAACTAAAAATGAAAAACCAAGAACAAGAAGAATTGTGTTCCTCTTGTTCTCAGCTATTTGTTCGTACAATTTTCATCAACTCTAAAACTGCACTTTAACATTTTTTCTTGCTTCTTCTTCTATTTCGAAATATGCTCTTTTCTTGAATCCAAGCAATGATGCGATTAAGCTGTCTGGTAGGATTTCTGTTTTGGTGTTGTACTTCAGAACCTCATCGTTGTAGAATTGTCGTGCGAATGCAATTTTTGATTCAATTCCTGAGAGTTCTTCCTGTAACATCAAAAAATTCTGGTTTGCCTTAAGGTCAGGGTATGCTTCCGCAACCGCAAAGAGCGATTTCAGTGCGCCTGAAAACATGTTCTCTGCCTGTGCTTTTCCCTCAATGCCTTGTGCGTTGATTGCTTTTGCCCTTGCCTCTGTCACCATTTTGAATGTTTCTTTTTCGTGCTTTGCATAACCTTTCACCGTTTCCATGAGATTCGGAACAAGGTCATATCTTTTTTTGAGCTGAACATCAATCTGACTCCATGCATTATCAATTCTGTTTTTTAACTGCACAAATCCATTGTATGAAAATGCAATCCAGAGTACGAATACAAGTCCCAGAAGGATTATTCCGCCTAAAATCAATTCAAGTACCATTTCACAACCTCCCCAAGCTGTTAATTTCTTTTATATTTATTATGATTAGTTAATAAAAAGAATTTGTTTTAGTTTTTTTTGATTTTATTGGGTGTAAAAATTAAAAGTGGGCCCGACAGGATTCGAACCTGTGATATCTTCGGTGTAAACGAAGTGTCCTAACCGCTAGACCACGAGCCCAACCTTTTTCTTTCTTTTTTCAAAGAAAGAAAAAGCTTGACCAAAAAGAAAGAAAACCGTGTGCAAAAAAGGGTTTTTGCCAGAACTAATTCTTTCTTTTCCAAGTATTATTCCTGGCTTAGGATTAAAAAGCTTCCAATTGGTCTATTTTGTTTCGAGTATTATTCCGCCAGTTTTTGATGCAATAATGTTGTATATCCATGCTCCGATTGCACCGAAAACAAATCCCATTATTCCATAGACTATTGGTAGCAGTATTATTGCTCCTATGCCGAATATCATGCCTATAATGCTCGCCTGCGCAGAGGATGTTGCAGCAATTACTGCTCCGATAAGGGATAATATTGTGAATATTGCTCCTATCAGAAAACCTAATGCTGCGTATATTGCCCCTGTTATTTTTGCTGCGGACATTACGCCTATTTTTGTTATTTCCATTAAAGAATCACCTTTTTACAATTATATATTCTTTTGTTAATTAATTTTTTGCATTCCTTTTTTTTTGCTTCAACGGAACCTTTATATATTAATTAATTGTAATTCTTAGTGATTTGTAATGAGAAAAATAATGTACTTTAGGGTTGCTGGTAGAGATGTTCATTTGCCTAAACTTATTGGTGCGTTCATTCTTTTCGCTGCGCTTTTGATGTTTATTCAGGCTTCTGCTGTAATGTTTGATTCTTGGGATACTGCCAAGGAAACAAACAAATGTTTACAGCTTGCTGCAGCAAACAATGCAAGAGTTGATCCAAGCGAGGATGTTTACCCGCTTTGTCAGGATCTTGCAAAAGATTATCTTGGGATAAGGGTAAGACACGGTCAGGAGTCACTTACTGTAAGACAGTTCTGGGGTGCACTTTTGGCTCCTATTGCAGGAATCCTATTTTGGCTTGCAATGTTATTCTTCGGTTATATCCTCTATAAAACAGGCGACCTTGTATTGCCTATTGAAGAGGACATAAAAATCATTCCTGAGCAGGAAAAACCTGCAAGACCTTTCAGGAAAAAGAAGTGAATTAATTTTAATTATTTTTTTTCATTCCTGAGCCTTTCGGCTACTGTTTTTTTTAACAACCCAAAGAAATCCACCCCTGCATTTAGGGGGTCTTGCAAACTTTGTTTGCGAGACCTCGTGGTCTTTATCAGTGGATTTTTTCCCCCTTGGGGGACTTCCTCATAGGAAGCCGTTGACGGACCCGAAGGGGGACATCTACATTACCCTTCGGGTACCTTCGGAAATGTTGGGAAACCCACCCCCTTGGGGGTGGGAGGATGTCATTTTCTTTTTTTTGCAAGTTTTTTTTTAAAAATCAGTTTTTGAAAGTTAGGGGTTTCACGGTCAAGCCGTGTCCCCATTTTTGCATTTATAATGCTTCAACTTTCACTTTGTCGTTTTTTTCTATTCTTCCTTTTCTTGCGCCAATAACATATTTGACTCCTGCTTTTTCTGCAGCTTCAACGAGTCTTTTTGTTATTACGCCATCAAAGATGACGGTTGTTCCTTTTTTTGTTTTCCCGATTTTTTCAACAAGGTCCTTTACTTTTACTTTTGCAAGTTCCTTGTTCTTTTCATCAAGGATTTTTCCTTCCATTGTTCCTTTCATTTCCTGAAGCATTGGCCTGTAGAGTTGTTCCTCTTCCTGTGTCAATGGTTTTTCTATTGGTTTCAGAAATGATGTTTTCGGAGCCCTTCTATCAAAGTCATCATTTCTTATAGGTCTTGAGTCCCTGTCTCTGGAATCTCTTGGTCCTCTTGAGTCGCGGAAATCGTTTCTCATTGGCCTTCTGTCAGGGAATCTGTTGTCTCTTGGTCCTCGTATGTCCCTTGGGCCTCTAGTGTCTCTTCGGTCCATTGGTCCTCTCGAATCCCCTGAGTTCCTGTAATCATTGTACCTTTCCCTGTATTCAGGTCTTCTTTCAGGCATAGAACTTGGTCTTTCTTCGCCTGCGGGTTCTTTTCTTTTGAGGCATTGAAGAATTTCTTTTCTTGTAAGTTCCTCAACTTCTTTGCCATCAGGTGCTTTTGCAATGTATGCCACTTTTGCAAGCTGCATAAGTTTTTTTGCGTTAAGTATTCCACCTCTATCTCCATCTATAAAAATAGTAACTTCTTTTTGTTTGCACAAATCAATAATTGTTTGTGTTATTTTGGAGCCGTTCATTCCGATTGCGTTTTTGATTTGGTTCCTGAGCAGGTTTAGTACATCTGCTCTTCCTTCAACAATTATTATTTCGTTGCTCGTGGCTATTTCAGGTCCTGCGGGTAAAGCATCTGCGCCGTAAGTTACTATGTCTGCGGCTCTTGCGTTTTCTTTTATTTCTTCGCTTATGCTTCTTGTTTCAGGGCTTGCCTGCGCCATCATTTTTTTCAGGATCTCTTTTGCCCTGTTTTTTATTTCGTCTCTTTTTTCTGTTCTCGTATCGTCCATTTCTGTTATTGTGAATTTTGCTTCGCATGGTCCAACTTTATCAACGCTTTCTATTCCTGCCGCAAGCAGTGATGTTTCTGCCATGTCCATTGAACTTGGCACAGTAACAGAGCCTTTTGTTCTGCCCATTGCTGTGTTTAATTCAATTTCAATCCTGCCTACCTTTCCGTTTTTCTGAAGCTCCTTAAGATCCATTTCGTCTCCAAGAAGGCCTTCACTTTGCCCGAAAATCGCGCCGATCATATCCGGTTTTTCAACAATGCCATCAATTTCGAAAGTGAGTTTTATCATGTACTTTACTGTATTTATGTACGTTTTTGCCATTTTTTCATCTCCGTTTTTTTATTCAAGAATTAGTGCTTTATGGCTTTTTTCAGGTGCTTGTTTACAATTGATTCTGGAGATTCAACGAGGATTTTTTTGTGATTACTTTTTTCCCCTTTTATTATCATAACTTTTGCGTCAAGAAGTTTTCCAAGTTCTGTAATAAGTTCTTGGTTTGCTTTTCCTTTCGTCGCTTTTTCTTTTACCCTGACCTTGAGGGCGTTTGTCCACGAGTTAAAGCCTAATATTCCAAATTCTTTGGAATTCGGCGTTATTTCCAAATCCAGTGTAGTGCTGGGTTGACTGCGAACTTTTATTGATTCCATCTAATCAATTGTTAAACACCATGGAATTAAGCCAAACCTAATTCCCTGATAAAATATAATATACATAATGTCTTTCGGAAATCTATATTAAGCTTCTCATTTGTTCTGTTTTAGCCCATAATGCCTAAATTCAGTGCCTTTCTTTTTTTTCTGTTCGTTTTTTAAGGGGGAAGTGGCTTTTTTTCTACATGGCTCATTACAATAAAGGTGCTTCTGCTGAACGTGAATTAATGAAAATTTTCTGGGAAAGAGGTTTTGCCGTTGCCCGCGTCGCCGGTTCAGGTAAAAATCCATTGCCAATGCCTGATCTTATTGTAATGGGCAAAGGCAGGTCAATGGTGCTGGAATGCAAGGCTTGGAAAGGTAAATACCTTGCAATTTCCAAAGAGCAAATGGGTGAATTGTTCAAGTGGCAGGAAATCGGCAATGCAGAGGTTTTCATTGCGTGGAAATACCCTAATAAAGGCTGGGTTTTTCTGAAATCTGCTGATTTTAATCAAAATAAATATTACACGATTTCTTATCCTGATGCTCAAAAAAAAGGTGCTTTGCTTGACATTCTTTTGAATGAACAATCACGATTAAAGGTTTAAAAACACCTTTATACTCAATTAGTACATGTTAGAATTAGAACTCATAATCAATCAGATAAGCAGACAGCTTTTAAAGGAAAAGAGTCTGAGAAAAAAAATATATTTGGAAGAAGCTGTTAAGTCGCTTAAAGAATATGAGAAATTGCCTTGATTTTCAAGGCAATAATCATTTTTTGTATTGCTGTACAGTTGCGCTTATTTTTTCCATCTGCTCTGGCGTGGGTTTTTCTATTTGTTCTGTGAGCTTCCAGAATTTCCCGCCGTGGTATGCCAGTGGTTCTTCACTGTCGGCATTTACCTCAACAACTTCGCCAACAAACAGTGTGTGGCTTCCTAAGGGTATTTCATTTACTAGTTTCAGCTCTACATTCAGTGCTGCTCCTTTTAGCATGGGCACATTTATTTTTTTCCCGGCATAGGATTCAAATCCAAGCTTTTCAAGTGCGCCTATCTTGTCAACTTCTTTTCCAGTACTGCCTCCGGCAACACTTGCGGCAATGTTCTGTTTCACAGAAGCAATGTTTATTCCGAATTCCTTTGTAGCAACGATGTTTTCATAAGTTGCTTTCCCAGGCATTATGCTAACCGCCATCAATCCGGGGCTGTATGAAACCTGGTGTGTCCATTCTGCGGTCATCGCATTTTTTCCATGCGGACCATTGCTGGTTATTATTCCCGCATTAGTGACGAACTTAAGCGCCTCTTTGCTTCCCCATTGTATATCCAAAAATATCACCTCTTTTTTTTGTTGGATGGGTATTTGGAAAAGACCTAATTGTTCTTTTCCAGTTCCTCAATTCTTTCAGAGATTCCCTTCGCTTCCTTTTCAAGGGTTTCCTTGTATTCTTTGAGCATCTCTATTTTTTCCTTTTTTGTAAGGAATGATCTGTTGGTTCCGCATCCGCAAGAACCTGTATTGCAGTACCCGTGCATTCTAAAACAACCTCCTCTATCGGATAACCGATATTGTATATACAATATGTTCTAAGGTTATATTTATATATATCGGTTGCCCAATATGTTAATGGATAAGGATTATTGCTGTGATATGCGCGGCATGCTTTCATTTTTGATTTTATTCCTGCTTTCAAAAAAAGGGATGTGCGGACAGGAACTGGCGGACGAAATCGGAAAGCGTAAAGGGGATAAACCAAGTCCCGGAACCATTTACCCTGCATTAAAATCTTTGAGGGAACAGGGCTATATTCAGGAAAGCAAGGATGGCAAAACAATAAACTATTCACTTACTGCTGATGGCAAAAAAGCGCTCAAAGCATCCAAAGAGCAGTTCATGCGCACTTTCGGCGGAATCATATAACAGTTGCAACAAAAAGCATCGTTACTGAGAGCAACGCCATTATTGTCATTAATATCAGGGAATCTATTGTAATTGGCTGGCCTGATACCAGCACAAAGTTTCCTGCAACCATTACCCCAAATACCAATCCGAGAATCCACAGGATTGTTGAAATTATTCTGTTCCTGCTCCCAAGCCCTTTTACCTTGACCTCATCCATGTCAACCTGAACATCCCTTACCGCTTCCCCAAGTTCGTTAAGCTTTACTTTTACTCTTTCATTCAGATCATTTACCCTGTTTATGTTCTGCTGTATCTGCTCCTGGAATGTCTGACTTTGGCCTGTAATGTCCTTTTCGTAAACTCTCAAATCACTTATTACTGCCTTTGTGAGTTCCTGCCTCATTGTGTCGGCTGAACCCATTGCTTCTTCTTCAATGAATTTTTTGAGAACCGGTTTTTCTTCTTCCATTTCGCCCCTTACAATTTTTTTTATTTCTCCTTTTAACAAAGAAAAAGTGTCCGCCTGTCCCAACAGTAAAAGTTTTTTTGCCTTGTTTGGTTCAACGCCAAGATCTTTAAGAGTTCTAATTATTTTTTCTTCGCTTTCACCTTCCCTTACCATCTTGTCTATGACTTCAATAATACTTACATCAAGTTTTGCCATTAGTCAACACTAATCCTATGTTCAATTTCTTTGATAGTATTTGAAATATTTATCTTAAAATAGATTGTGGTGATTCCCTTTTCAATTGGAAGCAGTTCAAAATCGGTTTTTTTGCATTCTCCCGGCTCCAGGGTTGTTGTGCTTGTTTTATTCGGCTCTGAAAAGAATGTTGTCTCGTGCTTTTCTTCAATCTTCGCCTGTTTTTCAGTATCTGCAGTATTGCATATTTCAAGATTGAATTCAAAACTTTCTCCGAATCGCGCATTGCTTGGTGCATTAAGGGCAATTGTCAAATCTTCCTTATTTTTCACGCCTTGTAAAATTATTTTTTTTTCGACAGTTAAATGAAAAGGTGCCTTTGCAATCAAATCCACTTCAAGATCTTCAATGCCCTGAAAACTTATTTCAACTTCCTGATTCGGATAAAGTTGTTCAATTTTCATTAAATCAAATTCCTGTTCTATTTCCCCTGATTTATACTTAAGTTCAACATTGTTTATTGTTCTTGTGGTTGTGTTGTGTATGTAAACCACTTTTGTATTGTTTTCGCGGTTAAAATCTTCCTTTATTTCAAGTCCTGAGTTAAACGCAAAAAGGTAAACAAGAATTATTCCAAATATTAAATAAATTACTAGAAAACCGTACATAATTTTTTTTGCTTTTTCAGGAATCATTCTTAGTTTAATGTTTTTTTTCCATTATAAATCAATCGCTTGCGCATGGGGGGTGTAGATTAATTTATCCTACTCTTCTTTCCGGCGTTCAGATTCCTATTTTGCCGGTTTGAAAATCCTTTATGAGTATTGCCGCAACCTGATTAACATCCGGTATTCCGCCCTTTTTTAGTTTGTTTCTCTTTACTGCGAGTTTCTCAAGGAATTCCTCTTCATCCTTTGCTTCAATGCCGTAAGTTTCAACAAGTTTTTTTGGGTTGTTTTCAAGAAGCATTTTTGCAAGTTCAAGTGCAACGCCTTCAACATCCTTAATCTGTTCAGAATTTTTCGCATTAAGAAGAACCATTGTCGATTCGTCTTTTTCATTGAATGGCATTACCCCCGGAGAATCAATGAGCATTACTTTATGGCTTATTCTGATTAATTGCTTTCCTCTTGTGAATCCTGCGGTTGGAGATGTTCTTGCACTCTTTCTTCCTTTCAGCATATTTATTATGCTGCTTTTTCCCGTATTTGGATAACCTACAATTGCAATTTTTACTTCATTATTTCCTGCAAGTTTTCCTATTGCTTCCTTTAATTTTATTTTTCCCATTCTTTTTTTCGCCGAAACAAAAACAGCATTCGGCAATCCTTTCTTTGCTTTTTCAGAAAACCTTTTTGAAACAAGGTCTGATTTGTTAAGCACATAAAGAAGTTTTTTTCCCTTAATTTCCGCAAATTCATCAATGCTTTCTATTCTTGTTTTCACAGGAAACCTTGCGTCAAGAACCTGAATAATTATGTCAGCTTCCCTCATCAATTCATTTACTTTATGCCAGTAACCCATGTTTTCACCTCCGCGCCGTTTACCGATTTGATTTTCATATTATCTCATTGCTCCTGACAGTATTTTCCCTGCGCCGCTTACGATCGGCGGTACCGGGTGTAATCTTCGTTTGGACTCGATTCCACTTTTATAATTCATCTCATTGCTCCTGATAATATTTTTCCTGCTGCATTGAAAATAAAAATTCCTGTAAAAAGCAGTGTCCCGATTATTGCAATAATGCTCAAAGGGTGGTTTTCAGTGAAAAGATTGTCTGCACCGATTATTCCTAAAAAACCCGCGAAAATACTAAAAGTGTAAAGTGCCGCAAAAACCGCAAATAACCCTGCTATAACATAAAGAATTTTTTTTGCATCAATATTCATACTAATTCTACATCTTTAATGAATTTAAATGCCTTCAATTGATTCAAAGTAATTTAAGTTCGTTTGTGAATTTATTTAATTCGTTTTCTGGTGCAGGACCAACACCAACACAGGTCGGTTCTCCTGCCGCTATCTGTGTCCTTCCAGCATCTTTAATCAATGAACACGGAAAGAGTTTCTTTAATTTTTCAAACCATTCAAGCAATTCTTTTTTTGATTCAACTTTAACAACAATTTTTGCCTGACCCTGCTCTTTCCATTCCTCAACCCACTTTGGCTCTTTTATAAACGCCTTTTCATAAGCCTCTAAACACGCATGGCAGCATTGGGCGGCAATCTTCCCCTTACCCATCTTCAAATCATTCCGGATAATCATCATCTGCTTATATTCCATGCAAAAAACAACGCAATCAAAGAATATATTAGTTGGTGTTGAAGGTAGCTGTTTTTAGAAGGGTGTTGAAGGGGATGGCTCTAAAAACCATCCTTTTGTGTCCCTTTGGTAAACATACTCAACAGGCAATAATTCATGTTCTCTATTGTATATGTCGAAAATACTGGCTTTGATTTGGACTTTTAGAGTTTGTTTGCTTTTTACTGCAGTTTTAGGAACTTGGAAATGCCCCTTAATTCCCCATAATGGATTTAGGTTCCACTCTCGTTCTCCCCCATAAAAATCAGGTTTTCTGGAAAAGTCTTCAATCATTTTCTTTCCAAGAAAAACCTTTAGCCATGTTTTCACTCTAACAGGGAAAGGTCCGCCTCTATGTGAAATTGTAAATCCGATATCGGGTAATGGTCTCATGTCAGAAATTATTTCGTAGTGAATAGGAGGGACAAGATGAGCAGTATGTTTATCGTAAACTTGTTCTCTCCTACTCTTCAATTCTTCAGATGAAAATTTAGTGCCTTTTGGAGTGTTCTCGTAGGCGTGGACAAGACCGTGGCACTCGAAACAAAGCGGGATGCCGTTGTCCAAATTATTGTTATCATTCTTATCAATGTGGTTAATCTCAATGTTTCCGCCACACTGTTTACCGCACAGACAACAGTGGCGGTCACACCATAGAAGCATTTTCTTTTTGTCTTCTGCCTTGAAATTTTTTCTTACCATAAAATCACTTTGGGAGTTTAGTGTCCTCTGTGGCTATACCTTTGTGGAACAAATATCCTGGACTGAATGAGATTTGATAGAACTTAAAGAAATAATAAAGATACCCTATTTTCACGCCAAAACGGTTGATTGCCATGTAAGAATTAAAGAGTTCTTCGGTTTTCTTATTGTCAACTGTCTGTTTTGTCAATGAGTAAAATTTCAGACGTTCCCTTAAGGTAGACAGTTGATTGATTTGAAAATTTATTATGTCCTCGGCTTGTCTTGCACTAGCATAGCTTGCGGTAAAGAATAAAGAAACTAATTGAACAACCATCGTTATTCCTAACATTAAATAATCAGTCACTAAACCGAAACTGTGCCACAAAGATATAAGATAAAATATAATTGACGCTCCGATTAGGATAATTAAAACCATAACTACCAAAATTTGCAAAATCTGATTAGAATTGTTTAAAATAGATGGCTTGGTTTTGCCATAATATTTTCTTAATTCATTAAACCCGATTATACACCCTAAAACAATAAGTATTGAGGAAATTAATGGAATCCAAAGTTCAGTTGCTTTTTCTAGGTAAAAAATCAGCGGAATATTAACTAAGAAGATTACCGCAACGCCTTTCAATAAAGGCAAGTAACTGAGCAGAATAAAGTCCCAAAGATAGGTCATGTCCTTCGTAAAAAAATTCATGACTTTTTTCGTTTTAGGCACATTGTTTACAAGTTTTGGGGTTCCTTTGATTGACATAACAGTCCAGAGGGCAAACAGCAAGAAACTTGCGGGAATCCACACAAGAAGAAGGTCGTTTAAGTATTGCCATCCAATCAAACCAAATAAGGGCAACAATCCGAAGAGTAACGACAATAATGAAAAATTGAATAATTGCTTAAAGGAGAGCAGATGGTCTAAATCTGTTGCTATCTTTGTCTCCATTTCTGAAAGAATAACCATGACACATTTTACTTGCAAAAAGGCTATAAAATAGTTTTAAACCGATTTGAACTAAGATATTATCGGCGAGCGGAGTGGACAAGAGATTGATAAGGGATTGTGGCTTTAAAGTATTTTGTCTTTATTTTATTGTTGTTTATGAAAAATGAAAGTTTGTTTAGGAGAATAATGCAAAGCGACCATGCGGGCAAGGAAATGAAAGGTGTTCTTGAATCAAGTAATGTTTCTTATACTAAAGCGGCAGAAAGTATGGGGTTGAGTTCATCGACATTCAATGACCATCTTACCAGGAAGACAGTCCGAAGCAGTAATTTTGTGAAAAGATTTTCTGAACTGTTTGGGGATTAGATTGGATAAAATCAGTAAAGAAGTGCGATCGCATAATATGTCCAAAATAAAATCAAAAAATACTAAACCTGAAATACTGTTAAGGAAACTTCTGTGGGCGAACGGATTAAGATACAGAATACATTACAAACTTTCTGGAAGCCCTGACATTGTTTTTGTCAGTAATCGGTTAGCCGTATTTGTCGATGGCTGTTTCTGGCATAAGTGTCCTAAGTGCTATGTTGAACCGAAGAGCAACACTGCATTCTGGAAAGAAAAAGCAAGAAAAAACAGGGAAAGAGATAAAAGAAATGAAAGAGCCCTGAAAAAATCAGGCTGGGGCGTATTGAGAGTGTGGGAACATGAAATCAAGAAAAATCCTTCAAAAACAGTACAGAAAATCACCAAAAAACTCCGTGGTTTAAAAAGAGTTTGAAGCAGATTTTTTCATGGATAAAATAGCCCAGGAAGCTAACAGAAACAGGTCTTCACGGGGCGGGTCTTTTGAAAGTCTCGTTGAAGTTGAACTGCAGAGGTTAAGGGATGCAGGTAAAATAGAAAGTTTTGAACGAAAACCAAAAATATTCCCGATTAAAGTTAATGGAAAACAAAAAACAGAATTTAATCCTGATTTCCTTGTCAAAAAAAATGATGGTGAATTCATTTCTATTGATGCTACTACTACTGCCCGAACAGATAGAATGAGGGCAAAACAATGGGATGCTTATGGAACCAAATTATTTGTGAAAAAACAGTATGGCAAAAGCACAAAAATCAGGGCATATATGGTTGTTCAGGAACCAGATACAAAACCCAATGAAATAGCTAATTTCAGGAGATGCAAAGAACGATGCCAATTAACTTACAGTCAATTGGACGATGCAATTACTCTTCCCGAATTACTTGATATTCTCCAAAGTTAATTCTGCATTATTTTCTGATTTATCATTCAAGGAATTTTTCTTTCCAATAGTGTTTATTATTTCTCCAGCCACTTTTTCAACTACAGGAACTGCAACAGCATTTCCGAATTGCCTGTACATCTGAGTTCTTGATACTGGGACTTTGAAGTCAGGAGGAAAACCCATGATTGCCTTACATTCTTTTTCAGTAAGTAACCTTAGACCCGTTGGCCCATCCTTTACAAATATCCCTGTTATCCTTTGGATTTTATGATACGTAGAAACCAGAGTGTTAACAGGATTATTATAAGTTTCATCAATAATAAGTGGTCTGCCGTCATCCTTTTTGAACAGATAAACATCCTGTAAATGTTTTGAAATAGTGTATCCATCAACATTTTTTTCAACAAATTTCCCTATCCCGACTTTATTTTTAGATGCCTTTGGAAAATTAAAAATAATATTATTGTCTCCTCCAAAAAATTCCCTGTTAAAACCCACAATAAAAATTCTTTTCCTATACTGTGGAACTCCAAAATCAGAACTGTCCAGAATTTTAGAATAAGTTTTATATCCTAAATTATCAAGAGTTTCCATAATGACTTTGAAAGTATTTCCGTTATCATGATTTACTAAACCTTTCACATTTTCCAAAAGAAAGGCCTTAGGTTTTTTTTCTTCAATAATTCTTACTATATCAAAGAAAAGAGTACCTTGTATTTTATGTTTAAATCCTTCCCTTTTACCTATTGAACTGAATGGCTGACAAGGGAAACCACCTGTTAAAATGTCAAAATCAGGAATTTCTTTAGCATTAATTTTTGTAATATCTCCTGCTGGAACTTCGCCAAAATTAGATTTATATGTTTTCTGTGCATGAGGGTCCCATTCACTTGAAAAAACACAATCAAGCCCATATTTCTCAAAACCTAATCTGATTCCCCCTATACCTGCAAAAAGGTCAATAAATTTTAAATCAGATTTACTTTTGACCATATTAGAAATAACTGTGAAACCGTTTTTATTGGTTTTCTCTGTTTTGGCGAATGTTTGTAGTGTTTGTTGCATTTTTATCCCTCCTTTTACAGACCTCCTGCTTGCCACTAAACTTATTGTTCTGGCATTTAAATAGGCTTTCAAGGGGCTCATTGCCGGTGCAAAAAAAAGTTTTGCTTTTCTGAAAAACAGTTCAAAAGAATCAGTTCACATTTTTTTGGTTTTGTGGCTCTTTAAAATTTATTTTTCTTATTAATAAGAGAAATAGATATTTTTCTTAATAAAATATTTTAGTCATTAATGATTAAAATGATTAATTTAGTCATTGAAATTTATTGCCTCTTTAAGGGTTATTTGGTTCTGTTTTGGGAATGACTTTTACTGTTTCTGTCCATCCGCACGAGTTCTTGAAGCACTTGATTAGGAATTTTCCGTTGTGCGAGTCCTCCAAGTGAAACAGAGTTGATTCACATTTATGGCATTTGAAGTTCATGCTACAATAAAGGGTTTTATTGTTTAAAAAGTTTTCAGTAAAACAGCAGGAGAGGGCAAGAGGTTGCCTTTTTTTTCTCTTGCCCCCTTTGATAGGGTGTGATTTCCTATTAGGGTGTTTTTCCTTACCTCGAGGTAAGTGTAATGCCCAACAGTTTCCTGTGTTTTTTCAGGAATTTCTGTTTTTCTTCTTCTGATTCTCCGCCATACAATATCAGGCGGTCTATGTCGTGTCAGTTTTTTTTATTGTGCCGTATTTGAGTTTATGCCAGAAACCGTAGCTTTGTTTTTCTTCTATTCTGAAACAATATTGCTTTTATTTCAGGTAAATTTCATCGTGATGTCCGAACTTGTCAAATAGAATGTGTTTTTCTTTTTTGAATACTTTGAAAAGCAATACGAAGCTTTTGGCGACATGAACTCTTTTGTAGTCCTTCAATTCATAGCGAAGGTTCTTATAATGGTCAATTGTAGATTGGTCAGAATTGGTTATTTGCCTTATTTTTTTGCTAATTATTTCCGCTGTTTTTTTATCTTTTTTTGCTATTGCTCTAAGGGTTTCTTTCAGTTCATCTGAAAGATCAAATGAAAAAGGCACTTTTTATTCACCACTGCAAAGCAGGTCAAGTTCTTTAGTGCTCATTTTTCTGAAACCGTACTTCTTAATGTGCCTGTTGCAGGAATCAATAACTTCCTTGATAACATCTTCGTGGACTTCTCTTTCAACAAATTCTTCCCCGTACATTTCAGCAAACTTATTCAAAGCAAGACCCTTATCCTTCAGACCATATTTTTCCTTAACCACTCCAAGAACACGATTAGTATACTCATCAACCTCAAGATTCACAGTAACACTTTTACCCATATAACATCACCTAATACTAACTTAGCTGAACTAATTTATATTGGTTTCTATGCATAAACATAAAACTTTCCAAAACCCTTATTTTGAATCAACCTGGAAATATTAGCTGTTTAGCATTTAAATAGGCTTTCAAAGGGGTTATTGCCGGTGCGATTACATTCCAACACTTTTCAAAAAGCGTCTACCTTCAGCGTGTTTTTGGATTTCAGAATAGTTTGTCAAAGTTTTCGTACACGTTTTTCCTGTGGCCTGCAAAAAGCACAACGCAGGTTTTTTGTTCTTGGCTGATTTCATAGATGACTCTGTAATCGCCAATCCTTAAACTCCAGAATTTGTTGTGTTTGAGGTGTTTTCCCAGCTCGGGTTGTTGTTCAAGTTCCTTTAATTTTTGCTTTATTCTTTCTTTGGTTGCATTATCGAGTTTCCTGATGAACTCCGACGCTTTTGGGTGAACAGCTATTTTGTAGCCCATTCATAATTCCTCTAAAGAAACGAGTTTTTCTGGCTTGTTTTTTGCTTCTTCGCTCCTGTTGTGGAGCATTTCATAAAATTTTCTTGTTTTTTCTTTTTCTTCATAAAGTGCTATGATTGTTTTTATTGCGTCGCTCCTGTTCTTGAATTTTCCCTTGCTGACCCAGGAATCCAGATTTTTCACTGTATCCTCGGGCACCCTTAACTGCACCTGAACCATGAAACCACCTGTAAACAATAGTGTTTACAAATTATTTAAATGTTTCTTTTCCAACAATTTTCTAAAAACGTCTCCTTCCAACGTATTCTTGGAATATATTAGTTGGTGTTGAAGGGAGGGGGGAATAGAATGGGTGTCGGAACAAAGGGGAGCGGTTATTGTTTTTTGTACCATTTTTCGTATTGTTTGTGGTTGCCTGCGAAAGCTATGGTTCGTGTGTTTCCTTTTTGCTCGTAGCATATTCTGTGTTGGCCAGATTCAACAACATAGTAGGGTGAGCCAAATTTGAGGTGGCGGGCTTTTTCAAGCGTCATTATTTTTTCTATTTTGCCGAGTATTTTCTCTTTTTCGCTCTTATCCATTCTTGGAAAGTATTTGTCCCAGCCGGGTGCAAAGTTTAGGCGATACAAAAAGAATCACTTGAAATTATATTTTTTTTTCACTTCTTGCCAGCTTTGTGTTTTCAGTTCGCCTTTTTTGATTTTTTCGGATATTTTCTGCATTTTCTTTACCACAAGTTCGTCTTCGAGTTCCTTGGCATTTTTAAACAGCTTGTGTTTTTCAGCAAGTTCTAACACTCCCGCCCTTATTACTTCACTGCGTGTCTTGTAAAGTCCGTTTTTGGTTAATTTGTCAACTATTAGTTCCTGTGCCCCTTCCATTCTGACCAAAGTTTCTCCCAAGAAAATCACCTATAAATATACCTATCAAATTGATATATATTATTATCTTTTCCAGTTTTCTGTTACAATTAAATATTTCTCCTTTATTGTGTTGTTATGGTCAGGGCTGTTTTCAAGTGGCATATAAAAGAAAGGTTGCCTTTTCCTTTCATCCTTTCCAAAAGAGGCAGGCCTATGCTAGACCACCCTCCTATTCATATGCTTTCCAAGGAAGCGATTATTTGGAAGCTAGTTTTTTTTCACTCTAATATCCAGTATTCACCGACTGCTCTCGGCGGTTGAGCATACAATCTTCACTTGGTTTCGATGGAACTTATTCAAGTTTCCAGTAAATCCTCCTGTTTTCCTTTCCCTTGTTTTTAAAATTGAATATTTTGAGTTTCCCTATTTCTCTTGTATTTTTTACATGCGTTCCGCCATCAGCCTGAATATCAAATGAGCCAATTGAAACAATTCTTAGAATAGGTATTTCTTTTGGCAAAACATCTTTGAGTCTGAAAAGCTCAGGCCTTTGCAGTGCCTTTTCCCTTTCCTCGTAAGCAATTTTTGTTTCAAGCCCCTGCATTATGATTTCATTTGTTTTGTCCTCAAAAGTTTTCAGATAAGCATGATCAAATTCAGGTACATTAAAATCCATTCTTGATTCTTCCTCTCCAAGTTGGTTTCCTGTTATGAGTGCGCCTATTTCCTTGTTTATTACGCCGGCAAGAATATGTGCGGATGTATGCATCCTCATATGGTTGTAGCGCTTTTCCCAGTCAACAAAAACCTTTACTTTATCTCCTGTTTTCAATCCTTCTTTATCAACTTCATGTGAAATAGATTCTCCAAAAGATTTTGCAAAAACAATATTGAAAACATTATTTCCGCGCATAATTTTTCCTGTATCTGCTGGTTGCCCTCCGCCTTGCGGGTAAATAATGCTTTTGTCAAGCACTATAAATTTCCCTTCTGCTTTTGTCACTGTTGCTTCACATTCTTTCAAATATGGGTCGTTTAGAAATATTTTTTCTGTCATCGTTTTCCCTTTCTTGTCCGTTTTTTTTCAGCTTCTTTTTTTTGCATGTAAGGTTTACTAAGCGTGATAATATGTGAGTGTACTACTTTATGGTATGCTTTTTCAATTGCTGCAAGTTTTTCGCTTCCAGGGTATCTTTTAACTAATTCTCCAAAAATAAATATTATTTCTTTTTGCAATGGGCTTTGTCTTAGCTTTCCGTTTACAATATGCTTTCTTGGATCTTCTCTGTTGTATGCTAAAACAAGTTCGCCAATAGGTTTCAGCTCTTCTGGGGGTGGTTCTAAAATTATTCGGGGTTCATGTGCCTCTTGTGGAATAACTTCTCTTCTTTTGTTTTCAAATTTTACCTCTGCATTTTTACATCGTTCTAATAACTTGGCAAGCATTGAGGTTTGTTGCATTTCTTTTCTTGCAGTTTTAATTGTGTTTACGTGTCCTGCTATTCGCTGGGTAAAAAATAGTTGTCTTTTTTCTGGTTCGAGCGTCTCTAGTTCTCCGACTAATTGCGCAAGTCTTTGCAATTCAAATTCAGAATTTACAATGTCTTCTTGTTTTATTGCCATAATAATCCCAGTCCAAAAAAATTTTAATCGTAAATTTCGGTTATCTTGGCATTCTCCTGTATTTTGTTCTTTCAAGGGTTTTGCTTGTTGGTTGTCTGTTCATTTTGCGCTGGTGAACTTCAAGCACTTTTGCATATGTAGTCATTATTTGTCTCAGGTGCACACTCTCTGGATATTTTTTTTCAAGTTCCGCAAATTTTGCGATTATTGCCTTTTGTTCAGGTGGATTCTCCACATGTTCTGTTCCTTTTACCTGCGGAAAATTATAGTCTCTGAATTCAAGTACCATTTTTCTGAGTTCATTAAGTTCTTCTCTCCTTATTGCGGCTTCATCTCTTTTTTTTCTGTTTCTGTTTTCCATCCGTTAAGCCGCCTTGCCCTCGTTCTCAATCTGTCTATTTTTGCTACTTGGCCTTGATATTTTTTCATCCTTTTTAGTGCCGCAAGCAGAGGCTCAATACGCTCTGAATAAAATTCGTTTTTTTTTCCTTCAGGTATTTTTTCAAATTGCCTGATGATCTCTTCAAAATTCCATATGGCTAGTTCGGTTGCCTGAATTTCTTGTTGAGTAGGTGGCATAATCAGAATTTATTTTAAAATTCAGAAAGGGGTTTCATTATTTGTTACAGTATCTTTTATAGGTGCGTATATTTCGGTGTGTTCTTCTTCCATTGATGCTTCTGTTGTTTCTGCATTTGTTTTTTCTATTTCCTGCATTGGTTCTGAAACAGTTTCCTGTGTTTCTGTTGCTTCTTCGTATGCAGGAACTTCTATTCCTTTGTAAATAATTTTTTTTGTGATTCCTTTTTCTCCCCAGAGGTATGAGAATGATTCTTCGCTGTTTTTGTGCATTTTTATGCTTTTGTCCTGCGGTTGGTTTCTTCCTTTAAGTGTAAAAAGCGTGCTGTAGGTTATTGTTGCGCTATCCCCGCCTATTTTGAGGAGTGTGAAAACAGATTCGTCATTGCCATTGCCCACTATTCTGTCAAATGCCTCGTTTTCTGTTACACTGAATGTCTCATTTGTAATGTTTTTTCTGAATGGCGGAGCCCAGTCTGCCTCTATTGTCTTTACTTCAAAAACAGCCTTCATTGAAGAAATAAGTATTCGGGGGTATAAATACCTTGCTGTTTGTTTATTATTTTTGTTAATATTCCGGCTATGTAGAAATCCTATTTGCTTTTAAATCGGGTTTTCTTTTTTTGGCAAATGGAGTTCAATTTAGGCTTCTTTTTTCAGAAAATTTTGGGCTTTATAAAGCATTTCTACAAAGCCTAATATTCCTTGTGAAATTTCCGCACCGGCAATCTCCTCTATAATGTTTTATAAATACAAAAACACTGCTTTTAGTATGAATATTTCGGCTGTTATTGATGATGCTGTCAAGTACATTCACACAAGTGAGGAACATAAGCGTTCTATTAGTTCAAAATTATTTCCTTTGAAGAATCCTGAAAAAAAGTTTTCCTGCAGGGGCGTTCCTGAAAGTAACCTTGTTTTTCCTGTTTCGGATTGGCTCCCTGTTGGTTTGATTGGCGGTGTTGATTCTGGTTTTGTTGCAAAGCGCCTTTCTTCCGTTGATCTTGTTTTGATTAGGGCTGTTGGAGTGGTTTTTGATTATGCTGATGGCAAGGTCATCGGCTCGCATTATTATCCTTCCTATTTCCAGTTTCCTGAACCGCATTTAAGCAATAGTGCTTTGGAGGAGGATGAGGCACAGCAGTCAAAATCATTGATGCGTTTGAAGGAGGAAGTTAAGGCATCCAAAAAAATTATTGAAACACATTCTCCGAAGTATTGTTTCATTGATGGTTCAATAATTCCTCAGTATCAGGATAAACCGAGAAATGATTCTGCACTTTCAGATAATTACATTGACATTATTAAAGAATTTGAGTCTTTTTATGCGGTTGCGGAAAAGCATAATACAACTTTAATTGCTACTGTGGAAGATTCTCGCGGTTCAAGGTTCAGGCAGATTTTGCAGGAAGAAATTCTTTACAATAATATGCTTGTTGATCCGAAGAAGCTTGATGGTTTTTTTGATTCCTCTTTTTTGGAATATTTTCTGAATTTCAAGGAACGGAGTGCTGCATTCACCTACACTAAGAACATTAAACAGCATCCTGTGCTTCAGGATTTTTCCAAGGATTGGAGCGAAAACATTTACGGGTTTTACCTTAAACCGAGCATTTTTGACAAACCTTTGCGTGTTGAATTTATTTGCAAGGAAAATGTTGGTAAAAAAGCTGATGAGATCGCATCGGTTGTTTTTGCTCTAAGCTCATTGCACCGCGAATATGCTTATCCTTCAATTCTTATTGAGGCTGATATGCGTGCTAAACTTAGGCCTGATGAGATTGAAATAATTTATAATAAAATAATGGATAAGCTAGGTGCTTCGGTGAAATTAAAGATGAGGCGCGATAATAGGCCTTTTTGATATTTTTTATCTTGCAACTGCCCTTATTTTTTCTTCATTTAATGATTTTCTCATAAACTGTTTATCAAGTTCCATGAGTTGTTTTACTATTGGGTTTTCCGAATTCAACTTGTACATGCGTGCCTTCCCGACTTTTCTTGTGTATGTTACAATTTCCTTTTCTTCAAGTGTTTTCCAGAAATTTTCAAGCGTATTCCATGAAACATTTGAATTGTTTGCAATGTCTTTTTTCGAGTAGTCAAATATGTCATTTTCTATGAGAAAATCAATTGTTCTGATTATTGGGTAATTCCCGAAAAAGTCCACAAATAATGAATTGTCGTTTTGCATTATTTCACCTATCTAAATTTCTAGTTTTTTTAAATTTTTTTATGTTTATAATTTTCTATAAACATAAGTGCCTTATAAAGTTTAAATATTTAACTCTACCTGTTTCAATATATGAAACTTTCTGCTTTTGAGTTAAGGAAGAGAATTCTCCAAAAAATGGTGAGGCACAATTGGTGGGGCGGAAAGCACACGGCTTTTGATAATCTTCCAAAAGGGTTTCCAAATGAATTGTGGAAAGACGTGAAAAAGGAAATACATAGCCTTATAAAAGAAGGTTTCATAATAAAGAAGCCAACTGGATATGGATTGCATGTTTCACTTAATGTGGAGATGAAACCCGCTATTGAAAAAATACTTTTTTGAATAATTGTTTCATTCAACTGTTTTTTTTGAATCCTTTGTGAGTTGCCTTTTTTCTGGTTGTTACCATTTTTAATAAAAATGCATAAATTCCTACATGAAATAAAAAAAATAAAAATCAGTTTTCGGGGAATGACCAGATGTTTGTAACAGAATGATGTGCAGTAATAATTAAATTTCCTAATGAGATTTATCTATAATGTCAAAATTACTCTGCCCAAAATGCGGTTCAAGTGAATTTGAGGATTTGCCTCGTGAAAAGGGTTCTCAGAAAAAGTGCAGGAAGTGCGGTTTTGAAGGCAATCAATTAATGGATTTAGGTTGATTTTTAATTTATTAAATTCGCACCGGCAATCTCGCCTAAAAATGTTTAAATAGCTTGCTCTTTTACTCTAATTGTGGTTGTATAATGTCTGAAAAGAATGATGAAATCGGCACGGTTATCAGCGGTCCTGATGGTCCTTCTCCAAGTTCGCTTGATGTTGTGATTTATACTGGCAAGCTTCACAGGGGTCAGTTTGTTGAATTGGATTATGTTGAGGGGATTCTTGTGTGCCTTGTTACTGATGTTTTCAAAACCAATCGTTATTTTGAGAGGGTTGAATCTGTAAAGGAATTTGAGTCATCCGGCAGAAAAATTTTTGAACAGTTTCCTGCAAATGAGTGGGAGTACCTTGTTGCAAAAACAAGACCGCTTGGTGTTTATA
>Ga0210057_1001396_pt1 | contig 36928 bp, 42 predicted proteins | sample CryGeyCG2114_010_2_FD_183968 | JGI IMG/M metagenome (GOLD analysis project Ga0210057, IMG submission 183968) | Groundwater microbial communities from aquifer - Crystal Geyser CG10_big_fil_rev_8/21/14_0.10 (SPAdes) (version 2) | ecosystem: Environmental > Aquatic > Deep subsurface > Groundwater ... | reverse complement strand
CTTCATCAGCAGAAGCCTTAATTGTCAGGAAAGGCTGGTTATCTTTAAGGAAGAAGACAATCACAGTTTTTGTTTCAGGATAATTCTTAATCTCTGGCTCGACTGCAGTTAGATAAGCAGTTTTCCCTTCTGCACTATAATCCGCGGTGATTCTTAATTCATTGAAATGGTAAAGTACCGAGGAATTAGAAATAGTGCAACCAGTTAAAATTATGATGGCAAGAAAAAGGAGTTGTTTCATCATATTTGTTTTTGTGGTTTAATTAATAAGAATTGTGAATTAAAAGAATAAGAATAAACAAGAGTTAAGAAATGAAAAATAAAAAATCAGTAGATACTATCCAACCCAGTAACCCTCCTATAAAGGGCTCTGGAAAAATCTGTAAGGTAATAAGTCAGTTTTCTCAGCCTTGTTGTGTCGCTATCAAATCTGCCAGCGGGATTAAGGATATTTTCCAACTCTGTACTGATTGTTTCCATTTCCTTATCTTTAGCTGATTCAGAATAATGTTTGTTAACTAAAGTACTAATGATGGGGTAAGGAAATCTTGGTTTAAACGTGTCCAACAATCTATGATTAGATAACAGATCATTTAGTTTCCCGACAGATAAAAAATTAACTTCCCTGCCGGAAAGGTAGGTGTCTATCTCCTTCACTCCTTCTAAGGCTAGATCGGAGAGGTAACTAACACTGGGAACCCTTGGTTCTTTTTTATGATTCCCTAAACAGTATTTCGTTGTTTGAGTCATTCACTACGAAATTTCCCGTTCAGTTAAAAAGTTTTTGTTAAAGACGGGCAATTTTTTCATCCAAAAGTTCAAGAACCTTCAACAATTCATGATCTTGGCCATCATTTTCATAATAAGCCTGATGAATTGTCCAGGATGAAATGGGGAGATAGATATGACCTAAGCTAATTATCCTTTTCGCTTCGATATTATCAAGTGAGCCATCTTCAAGATGAAAAATTCTTCCAGAAATATTTTCATAGCCGCTGGCCTTAGCAAAAGGCGAGGTCTTATCATAAGGATAATATAAAACCTGTTTGGTAGCGAAAACATCTTGCATTATCATCAGGGCTTTTTCTTTTTCAACACAAGTATTAAGATAAACTTCATCAAATAAATTAAGCGCCTCCATAACAAATTCTAGAGCATAAGGTCTTACCCCATAACCATTCTGCGCAAATTTTTTAGCTCCGGGAAGGGCTGTGGCAATTAGCACGCCTTCCAGATCTGTCATAAGGATGTTGGACATAATGATCATATAATGAAATCATAATTAAAAACTTTGCTGCAGATGAACAATAACTTTTATAAAGAAACTTTGAATTTTAAGTGAAATCAGGAGATGTGCGTAATAGCTTACGTGAATCCTGCTTGAGAAGCACAAAATATAGGAGGCTAATTAAATGAGTTTATACAAAGCGATAAGGGATGCCTGGAAAAAACCTAAGGCAACCAATCCGCAGTTATGGCGGGAAAGATTGATAGCTTGGCGGAGAGAGCCAGTTACCGTTAAGATAGAAAGACCAACAAGGTTAGATAAAGCGCGTTCTGTCGGTTATAAAGCCAAACAAGGTTATGTACTGGTAAGGCAAAGAGTTATCAGAGGTGGACATAGCAGGCCAAGACCAAATCAAGGTCGAAGATCAAAGCATTCTTCCACTAGGATGAACCTAAACAAGAACTATAAGCAGATCGCTGAAGAAAGAACAGCAAAAAAATATACAAACCTAACTGTCTTAAATTCTTACGAAGTGCTTAAAGATGGTAGATTTTCCTGGTTTGAAATTGTCTTAGTAGATCCAGATCATCCGGTAATCAAAGCAGACAAGAATATCAACTGGGTTACTGCCAAGAAAAACAGGAGCAGAGCTTTCCATGGAAAGACTTCAGCTGCTAAAAAAGCAAGAGGAATGAGATAAATAATTCCTTTTTATTTTAAATTACTTTTAATAATCGTTAAATTCAATCGTCGTGTAAAATTATAATAGGGGGTTTCCGCCTTTTAGTGCTTCGCACATTTAGCCGTTTTCTACGAAAAAGAATTCATCGGGGGGATTTCCTAAGTCCTGCGGACAGATAGTCTGCTTCGCAGAAATTTTATAGAAAAGAGAGGGCATCTTTACTTCACTAACTCTTTAGCTTTAAACATAATCTTCTTATTTTCTAAATCTTCATTATATTTCTTTGTAATTTGTGGCACTAATTTCTCTATCTCTGTAATTTTTGGTGGATTCTTCACATCGAATCCTTCTTTTTTGAGGTATTCACCTATTTTTGTTAATGCTTTTTCGTCCCTTAACTCAATTATATTAACTCCTTTCTTTTTTCCTTCTTCAATCATCATTGTTGTCATTCTATCAACTAAAAATAATCCTACTTCGCGTGCCAATGCTTCATCTCCGATTTCAGGGTTGCCAATTCCAAGAAGTTTAAACTCAATTTGGATTATTTTTTTATGGTCATCACTTAATATAATTCCATCTATTTCCCTATTTCCTACAAAACCATTTTTCTTCATCTCATCAGATACAAGAACATAATTTTTTGAGGGAAGACACAACATTTCAAATATAGTAAATAAAAGTTTCTTCTCAACTTTTTTTCCAACTTCACTCCAAGCTCCACCTTGAACCGTAAGTTTCATAGCAGAAATTGTGTTTAATACTTGGATTGATTCTTTTTCTGATAAAATAATCTCTTCTTTTCTGTGTTTTAATTTAATTTCAATATATGGCAAACCATCGTGCATTTTTTCAATTTCTTCAGCTAACATTTTGATTGAATTTATATTCTCTTTACCCAAATCTATACAGACTTCCCGTTTTGCTGTATTTGCCATATTTGTAACTGTTTTATTGTTTAATCCAACAAACCATAATAATTCTCTTTTAGAAATTGCAGAATTCTCAACTAGTTCTTTAATCCACCAATCTTCTGATTTATTCTTTTGTCTAGCTTCTAAAATTTTTTTAAGCAATAAATAAACAGTATCCACAAATCTTTTATTTATCGTTGCCAACACATATGGTCTATAATCCTTACCTTTCAAAACAGATATTATTATTTTGTCAATATACTTTTCCATTCTAGTTACCTTTTATTTTAATATCTTTATTAATCTTTTCAATTGCTTCATCAATTTTTACAAGATTATATTTTAATCTTTTATCGCTTACTTCCTTACCTCTTGTTGAACTCCCAGGGTTTTTTTCCACTTTACTTCTGAAATTTTGCATTTCTTTTAAAACAATCTTTGCTACAAAATCTTCATCACTAGCCAAACATTCTGAATTTTTTATTTTCTTTAATACGATAATATACTCATCATCAATCTTACCATTAACAAAATATTTAGAAGATTTGTTTATATTCCTAAAAATTGTTTTTATATGTTCAAATCCAATATATTTTGCCATGCTTATAAAATGTTTATAACTTTCTATCATCTCATAATCAATGCTTGAATTTCCTACAACAATTGCACAATATTTTCCATCTTTTAAAACCCTATTCATTTCAATCATGGCTCTTAACATATCTCCTAGATATTCCGCAAGTAATCTAAACCGATTTGCTAAAAAATGAGAATGTCCGCCAATTTCATTTATTTTAAATTCATTATAATCCATTCCCAACCAAAGCATATTATACATATGGACTCTGTAATAATCAAGTGCATTAACGTAAGGTGGAGATGTTACTATTAAATCAACAGATTCAGAAGAAATATTTAACTTTCTAGCATCTCCATTGATTAACTTAATATTTGTCTTATGTGCAGTTTCTCTATATTCTCGCATTAAATTATTCATCTGGTTTAATTTTCTTTCAAATATCCCTAAAATATTACCACCATTTTCGGATTCAATAATTGCTCGTATAGTCGCTGATAAAGCAACCAACAGGTAATTATACAAATTTTTGTCTTCTGCTTCCACTGTCTTAACAATATTTTTTATTACTTGTAATTCTTTTAACATTTCTTTTGAGAATAATTCGCTTATATTCCTGCTTGGTAACTCTGGCAGATCTGACTCTTTCAAATTATTTTTTTTAATTCTTGCTTCAATTGAGTTTATTAAAGAATCAATTTTTATTAATTGTTGGTCTGACAAAGAAGTGGTTTTAACATTACTTAACAAAGTTGCAAGAGGATTAAAATCATTTCCAATTGAGTGTCTCTTAAGTAACGTGCTTTCCACTAGAGTTGTACCACAACCACAAAAAGGGTCTAAAATAGTATCTCCCTCTTTAGTAAATAGCTGAATAAATGCTCTGGGAATTTGAGGGATAAATCTTGCTGGATAAGAGTGGTATTTATGTGTTAAATACTGGGTTTGAGAATCTTTAAAATCCCATTTTATTTTATCTATTGCTTGAATAGGGCTAACATTCATGTTAGATTCAATCTTTTTACCAATATAACTGCCTAAATCAACCTGTTCTCCTTTTTTGAATTCAATAATAGACTTCATCTTATCCCCTTTGTTATATAGTAAGTATCTACTCTTATTTATAAATTGTTGTTTATGAAATGACGCCCCCCTCAAAGAATCTTCTTTTTCAAAAAAAGAAGCAAAAACAACGGAACTCCCCCATCTTCTTTTTTAGAAAAAAAGAAGCAAAAAACGGCGGCGGAAACCCCATAAAAAACTATAGACACGACGACTTTGATTTTTTGCCTTCGGCATCGTTGCACTAAATTTCAGCCATTCGAGGAATATAACAAGGATCCTGATGTTATAAAAAAATTAATAATCAACTATTGGTTCTGGTACTCCTTCATAACAACTGAATTTAACATCTTCAATTTTTACCAGCAGATCCTCAACAGCAGATTTTGCGGCGGTAGAACTTTGCAGGGCATCCATTCCCTGCAGATCCAAAGGTAAATTGTATCCAATACCAGCCGTAAGTTCATCCATGGCAGTTGAAGCTGAGGAACCTTTTTCTAATGTTAAAGAATAAATAGTTACTCCCTTATCAACTGCTAATTGATTTAATTCAGTTACCCTTTCGGGATCGAGCAAATAACCTTCACTATCAGTTGGTTGACCATCGCCAACGTAAAGGATGGCCCTTTGCGAACCATCTAATGAATTATCATCTGAAATATTCTTAATCATATCTGAAAAAATTTTGACAAAATCAGTACTTACTCCGACATCAGCATATTCCGCTGTCAGCAAAGTATTAGCCAAAATCTGACGGTCACTAGTGAAAGAACCATAAGTCCTAACATCACTGCCGAAAACAGCAACACGCCCAGCATATTCATCCTGCCACTCTGAACCTTTAACAGCTGCGGCAGCCGCTTCAAATCTTACTCTATAAAAATCCACCACAGACATGGAACCAGAATTATCCATAACAAATTGGATTTTTTTAGGGATGAGGTAACTGGAGATAATTTCCAAGCCTTCATCAGCTTCACCGTTACAGTTATCATCACGACCATTACATAATTCTGAAGCACTGGGATTAACTGTTGCATCATGGTCGTTACAGTCTAAGGCATCCTCTTTGGGCACATAACCTTGAGGCTGGAAGCAACTATCTAAAAAATCAGATTTTAAGCCGCCAAAACCATCACCATCCACATCACGGAAATAACGAATTTTAGCATCCGGAGAGCATGATAAAGGTGATCTTAAGTTAGGTTGTTTTAGGTCAATCTGATTAACAGTGTTATCCACACCATTATAATCACAGCCGGTTAGCGAAGAGGCAGCTAGAATGGCTGACAAAGTTAATGTTTTTAGTTTTTGTAACATTTTTATCTTTTTATTCTTCGTGATTGCTATTGAATAAGGGAACCTCTACGAAGTTTCCTTCAAAGTTACATCTGTATTCTGTTCCTGCTGATAACATTGATCCCATCTCTTCAAAAGTGTCAAAGACCTTGCCATCGTCTTGCGCTCCGTTATGATTTACCCTAAGATAACCATCCGTAGCTTGCTGGAAATAGAATTCATCACCTTGGCTGTTATGGTCTAGATAAATCCCGTAAATCTTAACATTATTCTCTAACGCGGCCTGCCTGACATCAGCCGTGGTTCTTTGATCTTCTTCTGGATGGACATTATTTCCGTCAGCTATCAATAAGATAACCTTTTTGTGATCAGATGCTGAATAACTGATTAAACTATCAATACCGATCCTTAAACCGAAGTCTAAATCTGCAGATTCCCCCAAACTATCTGAGGCATAGGAATCCTTAAGATAATCGATACGGTCTGATAATAAATCTTTATCAGCAACAAAATTGTTATAACTCCAACCGGCAAAAGCAAATATGGAGGGATTGCCGTAAAAGTTTTCTCCTGCTGAATCAATCATTGCTTTTGAAGCCAAGAATCTTAGACTCTCTGGATCAACTGCCCTGATAGAATCAGAATCTTGGATAGCGATGTAGATGTCTAAAGGTTCATCCTGAAATATGGTATCAGTTTGACCATCACAATCATTGTCTAAACTATCACAAATCTCAGCTGTCGGTTTGACAGGTTCAGCAGTTATCTGCCAAACTCCATTCAAACACATCCTAATTCCAGGCTCACACACACCCACACCTGAAGTTCCTACAGGACCATCATAAAAATGTAATCTTAATTTTTCGCCATTAGGGGCTTCGTCAGTTTTTCCATCACAATCATTATCTAAACCATCACACACTTCTGCTGCACCAGGATGTATATATGGCGCTAATGGATCAGTGGGATTATCATTGCAATCAAGTGCTTTTTCAGCTGGAACATATCCTTGGGGTTGAATGCATCCATAAACCGCACCAGCTTTTAGGCCGAATCCATCGCCATCATTATCGGGATAGTATGACCTTTTCTCACTATTAGAACAATCCTGAGAATTAGAATCCACAGTTGAATTATTATCATAAAGAGACAACTCAGAAGCAACATCTTCAAAAACAATTTCAGAGTAGGGATTATTTTGCACAGGTTTAAGAGGATTTCCTTCACCCGGAGTTGTACAACCACCAGTTAAAGCCTGAGCGGCAAAAGTAGCGGCAACAGCATATTTACGAAATGAACGAATTATTGTTTCCAACATTTTTTAGTTTTCACCTTTTTATGATTTAAGTTCTTTTGGGTCTTAATACTAGAAGATCTTTATAAATGTTTCCACTTTAAAGTGACAAATTGTCACCAGTTTACTATTTCTTCTGTGATCCAAGAGGTAGAACTGTAGTGTCACACAATGCTGAACTTACTATCTCGCCTTTTTCATTGCATGTCGATAAAGTGTAGGTGGAAAGATTGTGGATCAATCCTTTAAAGGCTTGAAAAACACTGTCTTCATCTGATGGATGGTAATAATTTACCGTAACAAACCCACCAATACCATCTGTCAATTGTGCAAAATAATCAGCAACCCTCCAACCGAAGAAATTCAAGTTTAAGGCACAGATGGAAATATTATTATCGTAAGCGGATTGGTTCACAGCGTCTACTAAGTTAGGATCTGAATCAGCACCATCACTTTCAAGAATGATGACTTTCTGGACTTCGGAGGAAAGTCCCTGATTTTGAGACAATTCCTGGATAATGTCCATCAAGGTGTAATTTATATTACTTGATTCCCCGCTATAATAAAGATTTTGAGGATTTTGAGAAGCTTGAGCCAGTTCAAGATCATTGATGATCGAGGGTTTATCATTAGTCAGAGGATTAAAAGTGTGATAAGAAGAAGCAAAGGCGGTAACTGCCGCACTGATGTTCTCATGCCATTCTGGACTGTTCACCATAGACTTTGAAGCCAGATAGCGCAAGTTGATTGCATCAGTGACTTTTATGCTGCCGGAATTATCAATGATAATGGAAATAGCTAAAGGGGAGTTTTGCGCCAATTCATGTATAGAGATGTCAATATTGCCATCACAATCATTATCTAAACCGTCGCAGGTTTCTTCTTGGGGAGTATATTCATCTTCACATCTGCCCCAAGTGCCCCCTAAGCAAGTTTTCCAGCCGGATTTACATTCGCCTAAGCCAAGTGTTCCCTCTGGACCAGTATAGCACGAACTCGTTAAATCCTCATCAGTAAGACCATCACAATCGTTATCTTTATCATCGCAGACCTCTAAACTGGGTTCACCAAAATGAGTATAATTATCACAGATGATACTTAGTTTGTCTTGGGAACAAACATTATTACCATAGGAAGCACAGACGCCAAAGCCTACCGAACAAACTTCATCCAAGCTAGGAAAGTCCTCATCTGTCAAGCCATCACAATCATTATCTAGATTATCACATAGTTCAGTTGAAGGATTACCAAAAGATTGACAGTCAGAGTGATAAAATTCACCTTCAACACATCTAACATCGCTTACAGTTGCACAGATACCGTTAGCAGCCGGAGTACAGATTTCAGCGTAATTAAGTCCCTCATCTTTTAGGCCATTGCAGTTGTCATCGATGTCATTGCATTTTTCTTGCGCACCAGGATTGATATAAGGAGCTAAAGGATTCTGGTTAGGGTCATCAACGCAATCGGAAATATTATTAGGCAAAACCCAACCTGAAGCTGGAGGAGAGCAGAATACTTTAGAATAGTTTTTGGAACCATAACCATCACCGTCCAGGTCAACATAATATATTTCTCCCTGAGCTAACGGACAATCTTCAGCGTCATCAATAGTCATGTTAGTATCCCAAGAATTAGATTGGATCACGTCTGTAGATAGATTAACATCATAAGAAACCCGGGAAAGCTGATCAGAACAACGAGGAGTCAGAGAAATCAATGATAAGCCAGCGGCAGCAGCCAGCCTACGCAAAGGATAAGGAATTTTGTCAAGGATATTTTTTAGCATATTAACGTTCTCAAGAGAATTTTCAGAAAATCAGTTTATAAAGATTTTGACCCATTTTAGTGGTTACAACAGCTTAATTAAAGATTAAATGTTAGGATCGCTAATGAAGAAGGTAATTTGGATCACTATTTTTTGCTTATTTGTCTTGATTATTGCTCTTTCAGTCAAATCTGTCCTAAGCGCAGATGACAACAAAGGAGAAGTTACCAGCCTTGTTGTTGAGGATGGAAGCATGAAAGTGTTTTTTTGTCCTGCTGATGATTGTGAAGAAAAATTCGTTAATTTCTTAGATAGCGCTAGGACATATATCCATTGCGCCTTGTTTGATATCGGTTTAGATTCTGTAAAAAAAAAGTTGTCAGAAAAGTCTAAAGAGATTGAAGTTAAGATAGTTACAGATAACGATTATTTGCATAAGTTTGATCAGCAATTCGTAAAAGCTGATGGATGGGGCTTGCAGCATAACAAATTCTGTGTTGTTGACGGTTTGGCTGTTTCTAGCGGTTCGATGAATCCCACGGAAAACGGTGTTAATCTAAACAACAATAATTTATTGCTGATCAATTCTTCAGTATTGGCTAATAATTATGAAGCAGAGTTTGCAGAGATGTGGGAAGGTATGTATAAAGGAGGGGGAAAAGTCTTGAATCCTTTGATTAAGATGAACGAGAGCTTAGTGCAGAATTATTTCTGTCCGGAAGATCATTGCGCTTACCATGTCAAGGAAGAATTGAAGAAGGCGCAAAGTTCGATTTATTTCATGACTTTCTCGTTCACCGAAGAAGGGATAGCCGATATCTTGATTTTAAAACATCTAGAGGGGATAAATATCTCTGGTGTGATGGAGGCACGGCAAGTTTCAGAATATTCAGAGTTTAAAAGATTACAGTATCAGGGAATTGATGTTGTCAAGGATAGTAACAAAGGTAACATGCACCATAAGGTGTTCATCATTGATAATAAGACAGTGATAACGGGAAGTTTTAACCCCACCAATAACGGCGATGAAGGTAATGATGAAAATATTTTAATTATTGAAGATAAGAAGATGGCTAAAGAGTTTCTAGAAGAGTTTGTTAGGGTGAGAGAAAACAAACAGGACGAAAAAATTATATAGTTATGATAGTAAAACATTTAAATGAAAAAAATTATCATGAAGGCAGACCAATTCGCACTTTCTGAGATTGAAAAGTATGGTTTGCCCAGCAGGATTAATTATGAGACCTCTAACAAAAAAGGATTAGAATTATCTAAAATATTTAAGGCAGATTCTGAAATTATTCAAGTCGGAACAAGATTGATGGATATTAAGTTAGGTGAAGCTTCTGCTAAAGGTAAGATCAAGGAACATCTAAAAATAGGTGCTGAAGCAACTAGAGAATTTTTATCAAAATTCGAAATATCTGATGAAACTAAAGAAAGAATTATTAACTGTGTTGAAGGGCATCACGGTACGAAAAGATGGATCTGTAAAGAAGCAGAAATTTGCGCCAATGCTGATTGTTATAGATTTCTCTTAGTCAGAAACTGGTTAGCATTTTTGAATTCTCTCAGATCCGATAATATGACATTTGAAGATAAATTGAAATTTTCTGAAGAGAAAGCAGAGGAAAAATGGAACATCATCTCCTTGGAAATATGTAAGAAAGAACTTGAACCGCATTATAAATTAATCAAGGAAATTATTGCTAAAGCTAGGGCTAAAATTTGATTATATTGCTACCCAGAAATCCTTCTCTTACCGAGATATTCTATAAAGATGGAAATAGGAACGATATTCTCCTCTTCTGATGTTGTAAACAAGCCTTCACTATCTACTTCACCCATAAGGTAACGCAGGACAAAAGCATTGTAGTCAAGGTCCAGGATTTCATTTCGCCCACCTTGATTTTCCTCATCACAGGAATCATCGATTGAAGTGAGATAAGAATTATGATTGGCGACGAAGTAATTAGCGCTGAAATCAGCGGCTTCAGAATCATCACCTTTTTGCTGTGATAAGATTTCTTCTTCCTCTTCCAAAATGCTATCCAGTTCTCCCTCCAGGGGAGGATCGTCATCTTCTTCAGACGTAAAATTAACCATGTATTAAGGCTTCACCTAGAAGTTAAAATAGTGATGTTATTTATAAATTTATCGTCTTAAAAATAAAATAATCTTTGATTTCAGACACAAAAATGATCTTCGCCTTCTTCAAAGACAGTATTGCAGGAACTGCAGTACTCTCTTCTGACTAAAGGCTTGCCATAATGATCACATTTAGGATCACCGCAAGTGGTCTTACCAGCCTTGTATTCTTCTGGCGTTAACTTAGCTTTACAGGTTCCCTGACAGACGTAACGTAGCGCGCTCATCTTTAACCTCCTTTTGTGATGGTATAGAAAAAGAAAGAATAATGATTTAAAAAATTATTTATTCCACTACCATCTCTTGCACAATGCGAAGGGAGCCCATGTTGATAACGTCTTCTACTAAAGCGCCATAATCCTTAGCTCCAGGACTGTTTTTAGCGTAACTGAAGATGGATTTGCCTTTCTTGGGCGCTTCTTTCAGCTTGGAATTGTAGCGGATAGGTACAGAAAGCAGACCGTTATGCTCTTTCTTCATGTCCTTAAGACTGTCTTTACAGATTTTTGTCCGCTTATCAAACAAAGTAGGAACAATCCTTGTTACTTTCAAAGTATGATTATAATTTTCATTGATCTTATCAACGATGACAAACATCTTTTTCAGGGCGTCCATGCCCAAGAAATCAGTAGAAGTGGTAATGAACGCTTCCTTACAATAAGCTAAGACGTTCTGGTTCAAAACCCCTAAGGAGGGCGGACAATCGATGATGACAAAATCATAACCTTCGATAGAACTCAATAATTCTTTCAGCAATAACCGGGCATTAGGTTGATTGGAAAGATAAAATTCAGCTTTTGCTAAAGATTCTTTGGAAGTGATAACATCAAAATTCTTGGCTAGATGCAAGACACAATCCTTAAGAGGAATCTTACCGGTCATAGCATCATACAGATTAAAAGTTGATTTCAGATCAAGAGAAACACCAACATTATTTTGCGGATCTAAATCAATCAGCAGAACTTTCTTGTTCTCACGTGACAAACCTGCTGAAAGGTTGACGGCAGTGGTAGTTTTTCCTACTCCGCCTTTATGGTTAATAATAGCAATTGTTCTCATTTTAGTACTCTACCTCGTTTTTTGATGGAGGAGATTGCGAAGAAGCAGTTATAAAGATTGTTATAATCTAGTATAAGGATGAAAATCACCAAATAATGCCTTTATTTTTGGCAAAATCAGCAGAGAGGTGATAATATTCTTCAAAAGGGATTAAAGTATCAAGAGGAATGCCTACTGCTGAGAGAAATCCTCTTCCATCTTGACTGGGACTACCTTTTTTTGATTGATGTAATAAAAAATGATCAGAATATCTCCCCTGAGATTTGAGATCTTCCAGAATTAGCATATGAGCTAATGTACCTAAACCTTTAAGCTTAGCATAATCTATTTTTTTAAGAGGAAAAAAATTTATCCAACTGATGACTCTGGGGTTGCCGGTGTAAAGCAGGGCGTTACCGGAAATGATCTCTCTCCTCTGCCCTGAAAACAATCTTTGTAATAATGTATGCTCATTTTCAAAATAAAATTCAAATTTCTCATGCGTGGATTGGCTAGAGCTACCGAAAGTTAGAGAGTACAAGCTATTGAGACCGACTGGGGACTCATCTCTACGGCAATGGAAGTAAGCAAGAGGATTGTCCCTGATTTCCAGAGGTAGTTTATTGAATTCCATGTTTTTAATTAAATTGTTGTCTTGTAGGAATAATAGAGATATTTTAAAAATTTAACCTAAATTATCTAAGATGTCGTGGGAATTGGTAGCATTAAGATACTCGGCTAATTCCCGATTGTTTAGAAGAAAACGCATTTTTAGGGAATTTTTTTCAGCATGGGAAACTCGAGCTAAGCGATCGACGAGCAGAAGACCATAAGGATAACCGAGGAATAAAGCGTCACTGCTGTTGGTGATCAGGTCGCTGAGAATTCCTGTGTTACCAGAAAACCTGAAAACATGCTTAGCCTGCTCATCAAGCTTGACAAACTTAGTGTTTTCATCAAGATTATAAGACCAGCAACCTGACGGACCAAGTTTGTTCAACAAGATAACTGGAGAGTTGCCGGAAGTGGTGAAAAGCTGCGAAGATTTAGCTAGAGCGGAAGCGTTAGTGGGAAGTTTATCAAGGTATTTTTCTTCATTGCGAAAAGTAGGTTCTAAAGTTCCATCTAATAAGATATGTTCTGCCTGAATGTTATTCACCATAGATAATTCAGCAAAACGACGGGCCATATTAGCCACTTTTGTTATCGGTGCTCTTTCTTGACCGGTTTTTATGGAAGAATCGTTGGAAGAGATGCTCAAGTCTTCGGCATCAATGATAGGATCACCAAAAAGTTTAGATTCATAGAACAAATCATCGTCATGCCAGACCGCCCGAGTGAAAAGATAAAACTCTTTCTTATAATCGGCAATCTTCCTGTTGTTCTGCAAGACGATGCCATAAACACGGATAAACGAGAGGCAGAAGTTCCCGGCCTTGATGATCTCGGCTTGGCCGCCATCGATGAAAGCGATAGTTCGCTGATTTGTTTCTACTTTCAACGGTTGGAAGTTTTCTGTCTTGACAGGGTAAGTTCGATTGTTGAGAATAATACTATCCTCATTGGAAAAATTGTTGAGGAATTTGTTGATGTGAGCAGTGATTTCTTGAAACATAATAAGTTGCTTTAGAAGGGTTGTTATTAATATTTGTATTTTGGAGGGAAGGTAAAAAAATTATATAGAGCGCCAATCTTAGCCTCAACTACTCCTTTTTCTCCTAAAGCCAATCTAACAAAACTATTATAAACTAGATATAATAATCTATATATAAATGAAAAAGTATAAATGGGCTAAACAGAAGGAAGAGATCAGAGAGGTTATTGAAGCCAGTTATGACCCGATAAGAGAATGGCAGCAGGACAAGAAAGGTTATTTTTTAATCCGGGTTAATCCTGAGAAGAAGCAGATTGAAGTAGGTTTTGTTTCCAATAAACATATTATAACAAAAGAGATCATCGGGCATTATGCGATTGAACTTTATCATACGATCGTCAGAAAGAAATTACTAACCCGTCTGGAACATGCAGCTTATTTAGGGAAGGAATTATATAAGGCAGAATTAGCCTTAAAATACGGCAAACGTTATGTGCAGGAATTTCCGCTGAAGTTCAAGGATAAGGAAAAGATTAAATTAGAACACAATAGTTAAGTTGTTACTGGTGAGTAATTAACAAGGAAAAATTTATAAATAGCATTTAATTTCAACTTATTATGGAACATAACCTGCCAGAAGATTTGTACGCTCGTTTGGGTGTCAAACCTAATGTAGATAGTGGAGCGATAGAAAAAGCTTATAGAGAAATGCGCCAGAGATATCACCCTGATAGAAATTTGACTGATACTAAACAGGCACATGAAAATTTTATTGCTGTAAAAGAAGCATATGACACATTGAAGGATCCCCTATCAAGAAGGCAATACGATTCAGCTAGAGGTATGGCTCAGTTAGATGAATTGCTAAGAACTGTAAAAAGTGGTGTTGATTATGATGCTACTTTTCGGAAGGATTATTTAGAACCTTTCTTTGATAGAACTAAGAAAACAAACGATGATGATTTTGATGTTTATTTTGGTAAAATTAGAACAAAATTTTTTGAAGACTTAAACATTAAAAACTTCAAAATTAAAGACGAAGATTAAAGTTAATCATTTGTTATTCTGATTTCCCAATTAGATTAATTTAATATTTTTTCTAATTCCCCTTTTTCAGCAAGCTCGGTTATGATGTCACAGCCGCCGACTAACTTGCCATGGACATATAACTGCGGAAAAGTAGGCCAGTTGCTGAATCTCTTAATTGCTTCCCGCATCTCTTCATCTTCTAAAATATCAAAAGATTTTAATTCGTAATTGCCCAACAATTTTACAACTTTAGCTGAGAAGCCGCATTTAGGTGCTTGAGGAGTTCCTTTCATGAAGAGAAAAATCTTTGCGGAATGGATCAACTGCTGATATCTTTCAAATAGTGGATCGGGAATCTCGGTCTTGATCTGCACGGCATGGATCTTCTCCCGCATTTCTTCTTGTAATAGATCAATAACCATCTGATGTTGTTCAAGTAAAGTCTTGCCAGCAAAACCGGAATAAGAGATTTTAACAATGATGTGATCCCTACTGGAATTATGACCAAGATGATCGAGAGTGTTATTTATTACTTCAACTTTTGAACCAGGCAAGGCCTGTTCCAGTTTAGTTTTTATCTCTTCAGCTAACATAATATAAGAAATTACCGGTTGGTTTAAAAGATTTTTGGGAAGAATGAAGAGAGCCCTCGCCGAGATTTGAACTCGGGACCTTTACCTTTCTGTCACTTCGTTCGGAACATTCCTCCGGAAGGTACCAAGGTAACGCCATTTCGTGCTTCGCCTGAAGCTTTGTACAGACAAAGTACCACTAGGCCACGAGGGCTTAAACTGGAGAGTAAAACCTTGTCCCCTTTTTAAAAATTACGCTTATTCTGTTAGGGATAGCAGAAACCTAAAGAAAAAAAGTGTGAGGGAAGGGATTTGAACCCTCGAACCTACTAAAGGACAGGATATCTTTCATCGTGCCGAAGCACTCAGCATTTAATGACTTAAGTCCTGCGCATTTGACCAGACTTTGCTACCCTCACATGCCTAATCACACAGGTGTCCTAGATATAATAGGTATTAAAGCCAAAAAGATAAACTGTTTATAAAATTATTGCAAAAAATGGCTTTTTAAAAAAAGTCCTACTCCACTGACCATAACCGCTCGCTTTTGCAAGCGAACATGGTAAGTTCCGTCTGGTCCAGTCAAGTTTGACGAGGTCAAACATTGACAAACTCGACTCAGACGGACTTTTTCTAAAGAGCTGCAAAAAATCAAAGCTCAGGCATATCATCATAATAATTATAACCCTGATAGACTAACCTGCCTAAACTGTGGATGAAACTGATCAGTTTTCTGATCCTAGAGATTACTACATTATAGTTTTCTACTTTCTTGTTACGATCTTTCATGATGCTCAATTCATCATTGAATTTCTTCTTGAGATCGAACTGTTTTAGCGCTAGGTTCATGTCACGGTTGTAGATGGCTTTCATGGAATCAAGATAATAAGAATATAACCGTGTCATCATATCTTCAAGAATTTTTTCTTCCTTTTTAGACATCTTGCTCAAGCAGGCATAACGCATGGTCCTCCTTACTTCATCCGCGACACCCTCAATGAAATACCCGCTAAAGAGATTATTGACAAGATCGATGGAATTTAGCTTGAAATTTTTCAGCGCTTTCAGAGGATTATCAAGATTATATAAAACAGAACGATAAAGCAAATGATATAGACGGTTGACATCTAAATCCCGTTCGTTGATATTTTCATAATTTTCATTAGTAAAATTGCTGCAGGCTTCCTTAAACATCGCCCTCGCCACGATGTCTACCTTCTTGATCAATTCAACAACTGAAACCTTATCCATATTAAGGAAATCTTTAGCGATCAAAGTGTCAGGGCTTTGTTCCATGATCTCTAAAGCAATGAGATTCTGAAAAACTTCCTGCAACTGTTTGATATTGCTACGAAGGTTATCGCCTTTCAGGATGATTGTGCGGTAATTAAGGATATAAGCAGAATTAACTTCACGTTTGATCAGATGGATGGATTTGTTATCAGTATGGATAGTTTTAATCTTGTCAACTGTTTCCTTAGAGGATTCGTTTTTGCTCAAGATAAGATTAGACCCATTGTCATCGATATAGATCAAATCACCTTTATTCAACTTATTTTGACGAATCCAGCTTTTGGGCAGAGAAACTACAAAACTGTTCTTACCGAAGGAGATTAGTTTTCTGTATTCCATGGTATATAGATATTATATACTATTTAGTAAACCTATATATATTTAAAGGTTATGACATATAACAGCTAGTCGTAACTAGCTGAGAAAATGTCACTAAAATCCTTGCTTGGAATGGAAGATTTCCTGCTTTCCGATGAGGAGATCATGCAGCAGATTGCGGATGCCCGTCGGAAGCAACAGTCAGAGCTAGTTTTTTCTGAGCATAAAAGAAAGGTAGTTTTGAAGCTTTCACCAGTAGAAAGAGAAGGCATGAATTGGTTCTAGGAACATTAATAAGTCTTTTATACTATGAATGTTTTTTTAGAGAGATGAAGTTCTTAAAAAGAGGATTCAAGGAAACGCTGGAAGCAGTTAAACAAAACAAGTTACAAGTAATAGGCTTATTCCTGCTACAGATATTTTTTATCATTCTCCTTATTTACGTAACGATGATTTATTCAGTCAAGATCATCAACGGTATCCAGCAGGTGATTGAACCAGTGCAGCAGGTAAACTATGGCGATGATCAGCAGGACATATTTAACCAATTATACCCAATCTATGAAAGTTATGCTCAACTCAAAGGCAATCTGTTAGGATTTGCGGGGTGGTTGGCGGGATTATTCCTAGTCTTTCAAGGACTACTCTGGACATTATCACATAAAGTTATCGGCGCTAGAAAATTAGGTAAAATCTTAGTTAAATATTTAGTTACCACTAGTTTAGGGATCTTGCTTTTTGTTCTTCTAGCTTATAGCGTCTTAAGTTCTATCACAATAGACAATCTGAAAATGCCGCTGATAGTTCTGGGGATTGTCAGCTTGTTAATGTATTTTCTGTTCATCAATTTCTTAGCTTTCCTCAACACAGATAACTGGAAGGGATACTTTAGAAGGGTATTATCTAATCTCAAAAAGATTCAGTACTCATTATTAGTTTTTGCAATAAACATAATATTGCTAGGAATGTTTACTTACCTGATCTACCTTGGCAGAAATTATTTTCTGCTGGGATCATTGAGCACAGCAATCTTGGTTGTGCTGCTCGTCCTGTCCAGAATTTTCTGGATCAGCTGCTTAAATGAAAAAAATAATCATTGATACCAATGCCCTGATGGCCATCGCTGAATTTAAGCTGGACCTATTTTCAGCGTTGCAGGAATTAGATTTTCCCTATAAGATTTTTGTCTTAGAGGGAATAGTCGAAGAATTAAGAAAAATTATCATGGAACAGCGCGGAAAATACAAAAGGGCGGCAACTTTAGCTTTAGCGATCATCAGCGCCAAGGAAATCGCGAAACTTCCATCAAAAGGAGATGTCGATGATGAGCTAGTGGAATATTCGAAAAAAGGTTATCTGGTCTTGACGCAGGACCAAGAACTGAAAAGAAGACTGCAGAAACCTTACTTAACCATAAGACAGTTTAAGAAGATCATTGTGGTTACGTAAATTATATAAAAGAGTTCTAAATTTTTCTTTAGATGATAAAAGCAGTATTGTTTGATTTTGATGGAGTAATCCATAACACTTTCGACCGGGTTTTCGCCATAAACCAGCAGATCAAACCATCTATCACCGTAGAAGAATATCTAGGCTATCTTGACGGCAATATCTATGCTAACATGAATATCACCAAAGAGAAATCAACTATGTTTGCCAAGTTACAGAATGAAACTTTTCTGGGTATGATGATCAAGCAGGAAATCAAGGAAGAATTAATACAATTACAACAGAAACATTCCCTGTTCATCGTCAGTTCAGCTAGTGAAACTTTCCTTAAACGTTATTGTCAGGATAATAAGTTAGATTTTTTCCAGGAAGTTCTGGGACAAGACACGCACCGTTCAAAAGAAGTTAAATTTAACTGGTTAATGGAGAAATATGGATTGAAGAAAGAAGAATGCATCTTTGTAACAGATACCTTAGGAGATCTGAAAGAAGCTAACAATGTAGGTATAAAATCAATCGCTGTTGATTTCGGTTATCATAACCGAGAAAGATTAGAAATGGGAAATCCGTTAAGCATCGTTTCTGAGTTTTCTGAAATTCGACAGATTGTGGATAAATTGTAAGACCATCACCAGTCAAATGGGCCTTTTTTAGATTTCTTTTTTTTCTTTGAAGAGCCAAATATGGTTATATTAAGGTTCCCTAAGGTATTATGTTTCTTGGACTCATTTTCTCTCACTTTTTTTAATTTTATCTTGTGTCGATCATTTTCTTTTTTTGTCAGCGGGAGTCAACGTTCTTTTTCTTTTCTTAGGTGCAAAAGGATCGTTAAACATAAAAGATAAGAAACATTAAAAATATTTAAAACTTACCTCATTAAGTGCCCATTTTAACAAAAATTATATAAACAAAATATATAATTACCCTAAAAACAATCTTACAGGGGTGTAAATAAATGATTGATATAGGAATAGTAGCAATAATTGTTGCCTTTATCGCTTTAGCGTATGCGGCTTATCTGTCTTTCAAGATCATGAAAGCTGCGCCTGGATCCGAAAAGATGCAGGAAATCGCCAGAGCGATCAAAGAAGGAGCAAATGCCTTTATGGCAAGACAATACAAGACAATTGCCATCTTTGCAGTTATCATCACAGCAATTCTGTTTGGGCTGTTCGGTTTCCCGATAGCCACAGGATTTCTCTTTGGTGCTATTTTATCGGGCATTTCCGGATACATTGGCATGAGCATCTCGGTTAGAGCCAATGTTCGAACAGCTGAAACTGCTAAAAAAGGATTAGCAGAAGCTTTAGATATTGCCTTCAAAGGTGGTTCAGTTACGGGAATGGCCGTTGTTGGTTTAGCTCTTTTGGCAGTTTCTGTCTTTTATTCAATCTACAGGGATCCAGCAGTACTGGTCGGTTTAGGTTTCGGAGCTTCACTGATCTCCTTATTCGCCAGAGTTGGTGGAGGAATCTTCACCAAGGCAGCGGATGTAGGAGCGGATCTGGTAGGTAAAGTGGAAGCAGGTATTCCCGAAGATGATCCCAGAAATCCGGCTACAATCGCAGATAATGTTGGAGACAATGTTGGTGATTGCGCAGGGATGGGCGCAGATCTTTACGAAACTTATGTTGTAACTTTACTGGCAGCGATGCTACTAGCGTTGATCCCTTCAGTAGCTAATACTTACAATATGGCGGTGGAATATCCACTAATGCTTGGCGCAGTAGCAGTTATCGCTTCCATCATCGGCACCTGGTTTGTCAAGCTGGGACCAAAGGGAAGTATCATGGGAGCATTATACAAAGGCTTGATCGCTTCAGGAATTATCGCCGCTATCGGTTTCTATATCGTTACAGTTTACACCAATAATTCAATGAAGCTTTTCCTGGCAGGCATGGTCGGTTTAGTAATAACGTTAGTAATCAATGTTGTTACTGAATATTATACCAGCACCAAATACGGACCTGTTAGAAAGACCGCTCAAGCTTCAGTTACTGGAGCAGGAACTAACCTCATCCAAGGACTGGCAGTAGGAATGCAGTCTACTATTGTTCCTGTCTTGATAATTGGCGCAGGAATCCTCACAGCTAATTACTTAGCAGGTATCTATGGTATCGCTATCGCCGCAGTGTCCATGCTTTCCTTAACTGGGGTGATTATCGCTTTAGACAGTTATGGTCCGATAACCGATAATGCTGGTGGTATAGCGGAAATGGCAGGTCTAGATGAAAATGTCCGTAAAACTACCGATGCTTTAGATGCAGTAGGCAACACAACCAAAGCAGTTACTAAAGGTTACGCTATCGGTTCTGCTGCTCTTGGCGCATTAGCTTTATTCGCAGCTTTTGTACAGGAAATAAACCACGTTACTGATAGCCCAGTGCAATTCTTGCTCGATGAACCTATCGTCTTGGTTGGCTTGTTTATTGGCGCTATGCTACCCTTTGCTTTTTCTGCGGTTTGCATGACGGCAGTAGGAACTACAGCGCATGCAATTGTCTTAGAAGTAAGAAGACAATTCAAAGAGATCAAAGGTTTGATGAAAGGAGAAGCTAAGCCGGAATATGGTAAATGTGTTGATATCGTAACTAAGGCGGCTCTGCAGAACATGATTTTACCAGCTGTAATTGCCATCTTAGCCCCTTTAGCTGTCGGCTTGCTCTTAGGAGTGAAAGCTTTAGGTGGCATGTTGATCGGTGTGATCCTTTCAGGGTTAGTGATGGCTTTATTCATGGCGAATTCTGGAGCGATCTGGGACAACGCTAAGAAGTATATCGAAGATGGTAATCATGGCGGAAAAGGTCAGGAAGCGCATAAAGCAGCTGTTGTAGGTGATACCGTGGGTGATCCGTTCAAGGATACTGCCGGACCAGCTTTAAATGCTTTGATCAAGGTAATGAACACCTTCGCGATCGTCTTCGCGCCATTGTTCATCGCTTATGGACTGAAATTTTTCAGTTAATTTTTTCTTTTTGTTATATTTTATAATTTACTATTATTAAATTAAAACGAATACTTAAATAAGATTAGTTCTTACCCTAATATACCTGTCCTTAGGAGAATTGAGTTGTTTGCTGATCTCGTGCCTTCGGGTGTTGAGTGAAGCTTGCTTTTCGGCTTCGGATGAGGACAGGTTTCTTTATAATAATTCAGTCATGCCTTTACTATAATTGCTTATTTTTGTTAGGGGAGCAGTCTTTAGTAGATTAGGTATTGTTTTTTCTAATTTGTAAAGACCGGTGGTTTCAACCCAATTTTCAACGCCGAAACCATGAGTCACATAGGCTTTGGCAGTGGTAAAATCAGCAGTACTAAGAAGGATACCACTTATCTCACCTATTCTTTGCAACTGGAAATAGCCCTGCAAAGTAGAAGGTTGAGCAACTAGGATTTCAGAGGCATCTTCATAGCCAGGCAAGATCCTTAATAGGCCCCATTCAAGACTGATAGTTTCTTTGCCACCTGGTATTTTTGGTCGCTGATAGTTCAATGAATAAGCAAGCCCATTAGCTACTGCCCCTAATCCTAATTGGGGAAAACGAGCAGGAGGATTGTCATTTTCACCTTTAGCGTCAACTATATGTTTAACAACTAATTCTGAACTTTGCCAGCCATCTTGGTAAGCTTTTTTGACTAATTCAGTAACATCTGTCATGTAAGTAGTTTTATCCATTTGATTTACCTCTAAAGATAATTGATGGCAGCGAAAACAGTGAGCTATTTATAAATCTTACCACATAATTCGTCATCAAGTTGTGGTTAAAGAATTAAATGATTATAATTTCTTAGAGAGATCATGGATTACCTGACGAATATTCCTTAATTCTTTCTGCACCAGCTGGATCTCTCTTTCTGCCTTACGGTTAACTTGATGATCATACTTAGCATCAATCCTGTCTCTCTCAGCCTGCCTATTTTGGCTCATTAAGATAATGGGAGCCTGGATGGCTGCTAGAGAAGATAAAACTAAATTCAGCAAGATAAAAGGGTAAGGATCAAAAGGTCCTCTGATTAAAAACCAGGTGTTAAACATCATCCAGCCAAAGAGGAAGACAAAAAAGATAATGATAAAAACCCAACTACCACCAAATTTAGCCACAGCGTCAGCAGTTCTCTGACCTAAAGTTAATTTTTGATGAAATATGGGATGAAAATCTCCATGACCATTCCTGTTTTTAACTGAACTAGATCTGTTTTTTTTAGAAACACTCTTGGTAGTAACGCTGAAGCTACCTTTCTTATTACTACCTCTTTTTTTCATAAAAATAATGATTATCTTTTCCTTTATATATTTTTGCTAGGTGATGAAGGAAAATATTATAAATACCTTAACCCCTATTTGCTCTGAAGTGAAAAAGGAAATCGTGATTTTAGGTGACATTGAATTAGGCGCTGGAAATATTACCGATGACTTCATCAGCGACAAGACCCTGGCGCAATTGATCCTCAAATTAAGCAAGAAAAATCATCCCGTTGACCTGATCCTCAACGGAGACACCTTAGATTTTATCAAGACTCCCGTAATGTTTGAAGGAAAGATTAAACACAGGTTTCCCCGACATATAACCCAGGAAAGTTCCCTGCAAAAACTGAAAAATATTTATTATGCTCACCAGAAAGTTTTCCAGGCCTGGAAAGAATTCGCGAGGAAGAAAGATCATAACATCTATTTCATAATTGGTAATCATGATTATGACCTGCTATTTAAAGGCGTAAGGACGGAGATCAAGCGTTTATTAGAGGCGCATAAGAATATCCATTTTGAAATGCTCTACAAGCAGCATGGTGTCTATGTCCAGCACGGTCAACAATATGATTTCATGCATAGCATCAACCTGAACAATCTTTGGTTAAAGTTCAAGAAGAAAAAATTACTGAACATGCCCTGGATGTTCGGCGCCTTTAATGGCATGATGTTCCTGAAAGAGCAGCATCCCTTCTTAGAGCGAATCAACCCACGACCAGTTTTGACAAAATTTGTCAAGAAAGTTAACAAAAAGATCAATTGGGAGACCATAAAATATTTCCTAAAAACAATTTTTTATTATCCAATAAGATATATAAGGGATCCAACATACAGATGGCCTTGGGAACTTTTCGGCAAATTCTATAACAGTATCAAGAACGTGCAGTGGGATATGGAAGATATAATCAGCGTCTTCAAAAGGAAAAACAAGAAGAAGATGCATCATAGCAAGATCTATGTCTTTGGCCATGTGCATAAGACTTACCTGGAAGAAAAGGGTAACTGGGTCATCCTTCATCCTGATACATGGCGGGACGAATACATGCTTAACTCAGAAACCAAGAAACTAACCCCCAAATCGAAAAGATATGTCCGCATCGAGGTAGATGATGAACTTAAGTGGGAATTGGTCAAGGTGGATATCCAGCGTAGTGAATTCGATCTTGATGATGTGCTTAAGGATGAGATCGGTTTTGTCAGGAAGGCGGCTGAAGAAGAGGGATATACCTTATTGTTTTAATTGCAACATTCACCACTTCCCTAAGATGAGATAGTTTTATAAAAGAAGATTCTTCTGGAGTTATTGTGAAATTAGAGACTAAAATTAGAGATGAAAGCAGGAGTTATCCGCTGGTTAAGGATATCATTTCAGCTGTAGAAAGCCTATTTTTTTGTGAGGTAAAAACAGAAAAACAAAAAAATAAGAAGAAGTTAGAGGATTCTCTAGAGCAAGAAAATAAAATTAAGATAAAAAATACCAAGTTTAATTCTCTAGATAAATTAAAGAACGAATTAGATGAGGAAGAAGTTTTTGAAGAGGAAGATGAAGATAAGAACGATTCTCCTTCCATCAATTATGGTTTCCAAGAAGAAAAATTTTTTGAAGAATTGTTCTATCGGAAAAATCAAGTTTTAGATTACGAAAAATTGTTCTATAGCCCTAATTCAGTTAAGGCAAACGGCAATATCATGGAAGGTATCTATTCCAGTTCCCGAACTTTAGAAAAAAATGAATCAGACATGATTTCAACGGTAGAAGCAGGAGACACTTTTCTGGAAATTCAATATGCCGCGGCAGTAGGAGCGCATTCGGAAGTTAGTTTAGAAACAAGAAGAAAGTTTGGGTTATGGGTGAAATTTAATCCAGCTTTATTCAGGATGTTTGAAACGATGTATACTTTAACCAGTGATGTCAATTATGCTGAGTAGAATATTCAGCTAATCTTATCTGCCAATCTTTGACTAGTCCAATATCAGGGTAGGCGTTATAATTAGAGGGTAATTTCTGACCGGCAAAACGTAGTGGTTTAACATTTAATGCATCAAGTGATATGCTTCTTTCTCCAGAAGAATAAGATTCTTTGATCTGAGCTAAAACATCCTTCCCTAAAGCATAAGCGCCACCAACAACTAGGGGATAAGTACCATCATAAGCCTTAATAGTGGTCATGGCCAACAAAGAATTATCACCAAACATTTTAACAGAACCAAGCAAATCACCCCGAGAATAGACTAAAACCCGCGCATTAAAATTGGGAGATGAAGTGTTGAACAAAGTGAGGGTATGCCCATATTCTAGAGCTGAACATTGACCAGTGTCTTCATCGACATGACGGACAGATTGGATTGACAAATTTCTTTGCGCAGGACCATAAAGCCATTCGGAAAACAGATCTGGAACACGGGCTAATGCCGGCAAAATGTTTCCAGTCTCATATATTTTTTTTATAATCTTATCAGTAGTCTTTCCCAGATCCAGCAACTTATCTAAATATAAAGCGAATGGTTCTCCCATCTCAGGGTCTGCGAAATTTAGCTTTTTAGATAACAATTTTGACATATCAATATGATTAACAAAAAATTCAAAAAAGCGAAGAAGGTATTTTAAAGGTCCTTTACCGAGATCACTAAATAGTTTATCAAACTTGATCTGGGAAAAATCAGGGAGGTGTTCTGAAAAATAAGGTAAAGCCCGCATTAAACTTTTGTCAACATACACTTCTAAATGCGACCTATTGATATCTCTAGCTGATCTGATATTAACATCTCTGATGAATTCTGAAAATAATTGACGGTTAACAGTGATATAGCTGTTAGCTTCTTCCTCTCCATACCCATCGTTAAGGTAACATTGTAGAAGTAAATCATCTAATTCCATAGTTCCAGCATCTCTTCCTCTGAGAAATGTAATTTACCGGGAATAATCAAACAATGCGGCGGTTCCCCGAAATCAAACTGTTTTATATCTTTTAATTTGCCAGTTTTAATGACCGGATTCTCTGAACCTAATCTGGCACAGCCGACAACTAACAGCTCATCATGGATCAAGTGTTCTTGTTTCCTTGTTTCAATATCTTCCAAGACTGCCAGAGCTTGAGAAACTGTCATAAACCGCTGCCGATCTTGCTTGATGTCAAGCAAACAAAGCGTATGCAAATCTTGATTTTTCTTAATCACATTGTAGGGAGTTTCTAATTGCGGAAAATCATCCAGGAAAGGAATGCTGGTCGTCTTGCCGAACTTATATAATTGCAAACCTGTAATACCTACTGCGGTAAGCACAGAAGCATTATTGATAATCTGCACTGGAATATTTTTCTCGCGCGCTAGCTTAAATAATTCAATGTGAGTAGTAGCGGAAAAAGGATCACCAATAACTAGAAAAGCAATATCATCATCCTTGGCTTCAGTCACGATTCTCTCTGCTCCCTGTTCAGATCGATCCCTGTCGGCCAGGGTTATTTTCTTATCATAAAATTTTGCTAAATCTTCTGCTTTACATTGCAGTAAAGAGGTATAATTTTCTAGATAAACTTTAGCGCATGATTTGAGCGCTGCCAAACCTTTAACTGTAATGTCTTTTTGGTCGTTAAGTCCTAAGCCGATAATGTATAGGGTCATTTTAGATAAAAATTAGCTTTAACACAAGTTCTATTTTCTGCCAAACAGATTTTTTACTTTTCTCCAGCCCCGATTTAGAGCATTACCTTGAATTTTTTGATCAGTTTCAGGATCAAGGTTATTAGTAACTAATGGTTCTTCAATGATGATTGAACTTGCTTCTTTCGGGGGTAGTTCTTTTTTGGGCATTTTATGGTAAAGATGATTATCAATAGTACCGCTGATGACGTTCAAGTTAAGTCCTTCATTTCTAGCCTTGTTGATTTCAGGATGATATAGTTCTCCAGTAAAAGCTTCATTAAGTTTATTCTCCATTTCCGGATTAACTGGAATAGTCAGGTCAACTTTAGCAAGATAAGTTCCAGCGAATTTTGTTGGATCATGCTGAGTATGAGATCGTGAAGGTGTTTCAATTTTATTACGATTGTTGTTTCGAGGACTAATCTTTTTATCCTTATTTACAAGAGCAGGTAGTTCAACCGTGACAACTTCTGGTGCGCTAAATTCATATTGTTGATAAGGAACTTTTCGTCCACTATAACTGTTAATGAAAGAAGTTGTGCTCTTAACATCTTTGCCGATGAGGGTTAATTCCAAATTTGATTTTGGAGAATATTTTGTTAGATCAACTTGAGGCCTGTAAGAAGTTTTTTCTTCAGGGAATGATATTGAGATTGAAGGAGACGTTAAATAATTTGCCTCAGCGAAATGAGATGTACTTTCTGGATTGACAAAGATTGCGCCAACAACAGTAGCATATAAAGCGGCATTTTTCAGGCCTTGAGTTATTTTCTTACCAAAATAATCTCTAGCTCTAGCAAAAATTCCTCGACTTTTTTCTTCTGTTTCGCTTGAAGTTTCAATTGAAGTTTCGCTTGGATGTTGAGGGTTAACCAGCGGCGTTGCCGGTTTGATAATATTTTCTAAAGTTGTTAAAGTTTCTAAATGTTTTGAGGTTGGTTTTTTTATCTCTGTGATTCCTGTAATTTCTGTAACAAGAGCCTCAGCTGGCAAGGCTGGAGGAAGATAGATCGCTTCAACAGTTGTTTCTTCAGCATTTGATTCTCCAGTATACATTTTTTTAGCAGAGATTTCTGGGGCAGAGACTTTCTCAACAGGCTTCAGAGAAGATTCCAAATTTGGTGGAGCATCTTCAGCTGTTATGGCAGAACTTTTCCCAAGATAATCAGCATAACCGTTCAAGCCTTCAGGCCTTTCCGACCCAAACCAAATTATCTGGTCTAATTCCGTTTCAGCTGCTGTTTTAGCAGAACTTTTCTCAAGATAATCTGCATAACCACTCAAGCCTTCAAGCATCTCTGGTTCAAACCAACTTATCTTGTCTAATTCATCTTCAATTACAGCATAATCAATATTCACCTTGCCATAAACTCTCTGTAAAGCATTAGCGTGACGAACGACAGCGTTAGCAGCTGTTTCAATGTTTTTGTGTTTTTTTATCAAAGAAACTAATTGAGGAGTCTGATCTTTTTCCTGTCTTGCTGAATAATCACTTTTTTCTTGATTGTAATCACTTTTTTCCTTATGAAGACGAGCAAAAAAACCGTCGTCAGAATTGTAACCTTTTTTTTGAGCCAAAATGACTTCTAACTGTTGATATTCAATCTCCAAAGGACCAAACCTTTTTTCTAAGGCAGCTATCTGCCTGTTGGCTGAGTTTAGAGCGCAATAAGCATGAGGCGAATTTTTAATCAAACCAGCAATGTGAGAAGTATAATCACGTTTAATCTTTCTTGAAGTTGTTACTTTCTCATTTTGAACTGAAGTGTAACCTCCTAAACCTAGCGGCGAGGACCTTTGTTCATCCAATTGATCGTTAATTTTTCTGCTGTTCATAGTTCACCAATTTTAATTAGTATCAAACATTGATTGAATAAGAGTGGTCATTTATAAACTTTTTGGTTGTTTTGTCACTTATCAGTGAATAAGCTCCTAACCATGTAAGGGCCACGCAGGTGATACCCTAATTTGCGATAATATTCACGTACACCAATTCCAGAAATTACGACTATATTAGTTTTGCGATTATTTTTGGCGATTTCTTCCGCCTTAGCCATAAGTTTTTTGCCCCAGCCCTTATGTTGCACCATCCCTTCATCGCCGATAGCCGTAGCGGTACCATAAACATGAAGTTCACGGATCAGAGCAGAATTTTCATTAATTTCTGACCTTAAAGATTGGGAGGGAAATCTAAGACGGCAGAAACCTAAAAGGAGGTCATGCTCCGGATCTTCAGCAGCGATAAAAAATTCTTTTCCTTTTGATGCTTCATATTCAGTAACTTTTACCTCAATCTTATCCCAGCTGACAGTTTTCCCTTTCGGTTCCCGGCAACGGATGCAGCGGCAGACGACACCATATTTATCATGCAGATACTGTCTTAAATTTGTGCGATCGACACCAGCTTCCCAGTACTTGGTGGGAACATCTCTTTGAATGCGCTGGATCCGGCAGTATTCAGGGATGATCTTCTTGATCTCGTAAACTCTTTCTGCTGCTTCTTCAGTAGTTATAGCTGTGAATTTTCCAGCCTGCCACTGTTTGTATAAAGGTGTGCCGGGAGCGACCATGCAAGGGTAAAATTTGATCATGTCCGGCTTGTAATCAGGATTGGTAAAAATTTCTTTCATGCCTGCTAAATCCTGTTCCCTATCAGTTAAAGGAAGACCAGGCATATAATGGAAATTTATCTTGAACCCCAGATCTCTTAGGATGCGGACAGATTCCTTGGAGGTTGCTGAATCATGGCCACGATTGACAGCTTTTAAGACGTCATCATAGACAGATTGAATCCCTAGTTCCACTCTGGTGCAGCCTTGCCTTAACATCTCGTTGCCTTCCTTCAGTAAGCCCCAGTCTGGTTTAGTTTCGATGCATAGGGCAACGCATCTTACTTTAGCAGTTTCATTCTTTGATTGTTCAGCTTCTAACGTAGTGTTGATTCTTTGTTTATGTTCTCTCAACTTTTCCTTTACTCGGATAGCTCTTGCTTCATCGTTGATGTCAGCAGGTAGTTCAAAGAACTGTTTGAATTTGGCATAATCAAAGATGTTATCATTAAAGAAAAGTTCTGAGAAATCGTTCATCGCCTGAAAACAGCCAAGAATGAATTCTTCCTGATATGTTAGTGGAGTGGCAGTAAAAGTTCCACCCATAACAATAATTTCAATCTTATCGACTGTATGTCCCAGCAAGATGTATTGCTCGAGACGATTCATCGTCTGTAAATAGGCATCATAATCATTCCGCATGCCACGCATGGTAGCCGGCTCATGCCCGGTGTAAGATTGCGGGACATCCCCCCAAGGTGAATCTATCCCTCCAGGACAGTAAGTGCATTTGCCATGCGGACATCTATCGGGTTTAGTCATTACCGCCACGGGAGATACACCGGAGATAGTTCTCGTCGGTTTAGTGAGAAGTTTCTTGTTCAGTTCAGGAATCATTTCTATCGGAGCATGCATTAAGACCTGAATATTGCTGGGAATCTTTTTCAGCTTGTGCTGGAACGCTAAATCCCTTTTCAGCTTAGTGAAATCTTTAGCGGGATTTTTCTTGATCTCCTCAATAAGTTCCGTGTAAAAATTCATCAGGTAAAGAATTTGGTAGTTTTAATAAAAGGTTTTTGTTTAGGAATTGTCATAAAAGTGCGGGAAAGCGTTTCACCCCGCCATAAATGACGGGGCTTGCTGGCTATTTTATGTAATCACGTGCAGAAAGTTCCTTCTTCAGGCGCTTTAGCTCGGCATTTTGATCATACCAATCCTCATAACTCTTCTTAAGCTTCTTGAAATAATCTACACCCAAATAACCTAAAAAAACTGAACCGGCCAAGCCCATTGAGACCAAAAAAGGAGATTCTTGGTGATAGGTGCCAACAACAGAAAAACCAAAAGAAAGAGTAGAAGTGTAGATGCTTAGACCAGATTTTAGATGGTTCAAATCTTTCTGAATCCTCAATTTCTTGACATAGGAAGTCTTCTCTTCAACCAAATCCGAAAGTTCTTCATTAGAATGATCAAAATAACTCATAGAGATAAAATCAGCAGATTTGAATATTTAAAAAGTTTTGACATAATTAGGAAAAATCAAACCAAAATAGCAACAAATTCGATAAAACATAATTGAAGACGAAACTTTTATAAATTAACCTTAAATCTAAGCTGACATGGTAACGAGAATAGGCTCAAAACAACGGAAAACCAGACATAAATTCAAAAGGCACTACCGTGATCAAGGGAAAATCCCTTTAAGCAGGTATTTCCAGCAATTTATCGAAGGTGATAAAGTAAACCTAAAGATCAATTCCAACGTAGTTAAAGGAAGATTTTTCCCACGTTTCCATGGTCTTACCGGGAAGATTACAGGCAAGATGAAAGGGACATGCTACGAAGTAATAATCAAAGATGGCGGGAAAACGAAAAGTTTATTTGTCCATCCGATTCATTTAAATAAATAGATTATTTTAGTTTACAATAAAAAAACAGTTAAAATGGCACACACAAAAATTAAACGATTTTTGGGCACCATTTTAAAGGTAAACAATTAAAATGGCACAACCAGAATTTATCGAAGAGAAACCCTTGACTTTAGCGGAAGTTAAAGAGATTATGGGCAAGATCAGCAAGCGTGACACAGAGCTGAATTACCGTTCTGGCAAGACCAAAGACTTTTTGGAAAACTTTTCCACCATCGACACGAAGACCAAAGCGGAGATCCAAAAGAAACTAAAAGAATTAGACCTGACAAGGTTAAAAGAAGAACATATCGCTAAAATAATCGATTTCTTACCAAAAAACCTGGAAGATCTTAAAGTTGTCTTGGCAGCCTATCCTTTAAGCATGCCCAAGAAAGACCAGGAAGCGATCGTCAAGGTTACCCAAGAATACGCTTAAAAGCGCCGGGCAGCTGAAAAAAACGCAATTTTTATAATAAATGGTGCATTCTTGAGAGCTAAGAAAAATGAATCCAGTAAAAACAGAATTAACCAAGGAAGAAAATGCAGTGATCCTTGACTTCCTGCCACATGGTTATGCCATGGAACAAGGGAGCATGAAGACACCGATAGCGCAAGCTTTAGGTACCAATCATCTTTCTTTACTGGAACTTATTCCAAAAAAAGAAATTCACCTGCAGCCACATCAGCAAGTATATATCGGTGAAGGCAAGAGAGATGAAATTCATCATATTAAAGGGAAAATTGCCGCTGATAAATTGACTTCTACGGCAAAAAACGAGCTAGAACATGCTGTCAAGAGATTGGTTGATACAGAAGAAGCAAGATTCGTCAAGTTTTTCAATACTGCTCAACCATTGAGCATGAGGATGCATCAGCTGGAATTATTGCCAGGATTAGGCAAGAAGCACATGTGGGAGATCATCCAGGCACGTAAAGCTAAGCCCTTCAGCGATTTTGAAGATCTGAAAAACAGGGTTAAGTTGTTACCTAACCCCAAACAAGTTGTGATTAAAAGAATCATCGCTGAACTGGAAGGCAAAGAGAAGTATAGGATTTTTGTTGGATAGTATTCTTATTTAGATGAATATTTGGAATAATTAATTTTATAAATAAATCCCCATCTTGCTTCTTAAATGACATTAGAGTTGTTAGTAGTTGACCGTTTAGCGACTATTTATCATGAGCCAATATTAGATGAAAATCTAGTGCAAGTAGGTTCTACGATTGAAAGATTCATCCCTTATCATATCATAGCTTTAAAACAAAAATTTTCCCGCGCTACTTTTTTTAATGACCATCAAGAAGCAAGTTCATTTGTAAGGCAAGGAAATCCTGTCGATGTTGCAGTTATTAACCCCTTGTTATATTGGGAATTAAACAAGGGCAGGGAACTGATGAAAAATCTTAAAGATAAGGGAATAGGAGTAATATTCATCTACAATGGGATTGAACCAAGAGAGCTAAAATTAACAAAAGGAGTTCATTATGATCAAAAACATGGACCAATTTATATGCCAGAAGAATTGATTGAACAGATATTATGGTTAAAGCACAGAAGTTAGAGCTTACTTTACATATTCTTGCGGAGTAGGTTTATAATTCTGCTTCCATGGCCTAAGAATTAAGCGAATTGGGATAAAAAGTTATTTGAAAAAAGTGGGACAATTTAATCAAAGATTAGTATGAAAAAAGTCGTCATCGCCGTTAATTTGGGCGAAAATATCGTTCAGAAATGTTAAGATTTTTTCTCCTGTTCCTGTCTAGGATACTTTGCCAAATTAACATCTTGGCGATCCTGACTTCTTTTTTCATTGATAAATTTAATCAAAATATTCGCAGTCGTGAGAAGTGATGGTTATCTCCTTGCGTTCCTTCTTCTCTTCTTTTTTCTCGTAACTGCGTTCTGGTTTGCTGTAACTAGTTTCTACGGGCTGATAGCTGGAAAGATCCCGTTCAATCTTAACTTCAACGGCTTTCTCAGATCTCTCAGCATAATTGCCCACTAATTGTTTCATCTCCATGCCTTTGGCATAACTAATGTTTCCACAGTGCAGACAGTTGAAATAAGGGCCAAATTTTCCTGACCTTTGCTCTAACCAAGAACCGCAGGTGCATTTTATTTCCGCTAATTTTTCCTTGAGATGACGATGACAGACATAAAGACCGGAATCGTTTTTCTGCGTAGCCAGGCTGCCACAAAACGAACAATTATTAGTCATGTAAGTACCGTAAGTTTTCTTTCTGCTGAATTTCTTGGAAAAAGCCATGGAAAAAAGAAAAATTGATGATTTATATAATTGTCTGAATTGAAAGTGGTAAATATCTTAACTACCCCTCGAAACATTTATATTCATAAAGGAATTAATAAAAAATATGACTTTCTATGAGAAGAAGTGGTGGAAAAAGATGTTTCCAGAAGCAAAGCAGAGAAAGATAGACGTCCTGAGCGATATCGAGGCTGTAAGACAATTTCTAGAAGAGAGCAAGCAGGAATGTTCGCTATTGATTAAAGAGCTCGATAAGCTAGAAGAGTTGGAGAAAGAAAGGGGTATTGCCGGAACAGGCATAATGCAGGTAAATTTGGAAGCGCAGGGTGAAGTCTTAGATAAGATAAATGAACGGTATCAATTCTTCCAGACCGATGCCGTAATCAATGGTTCCCGGGTAAAGATCATCTCAGAAGAATTTCTTAAACATGCTCAGAAAGCAGGGTTAAAAGATCTGGTAAAGGCTAAGAAGAAAGATCCCGATTGGAAATTCCTTTAATTTTCTCACCAGCTGATAGTTCCAAAATAATATAAATCAGAATTGGCTTCTTGATCCATGGATGAAAAGTATTATGTTAAGCCAGATGATCTTCTTTATGATTCTTTCCGTCTAGCTAAGAAAATTTATGATTCTGATTTTAAACCAACATTCATTGTAGGATTATGGCGTGGTGGTTCAACTATTGCCATAGCCATGCATGAATTTCTCACCTACAAAGGGATAAAAACACAACATATTCCCTCTAAGACTTCTGGTTATGAAACGGGAATTAACCAACAAAAAAAACAAGTGCAGGTCGATCTGTTAGAATATATTGTTAGGGAAGCCAATGTTGAAGATAGATTATTAATTGTAGATGATATCTATGATACGGGGAGAAGTATTGACAGTTTTATTGAAACATTAAAAAAAGAATCGCGAGCAAACATGCCGCAAGAGCTCAAAGTTGCCACAGTATTTTATAAACCTCTAAAAAATCAAACTTCAAGAGTCCCAGATTATTACCTCCATGAAACTGATCAGTGGGTAGTTTTTCCACACGAATTAGTTGGTTTAAGCTTAGCGGAAATTGAAGCAGGAAAAAGTAAAAAAATCGCTAACCTCTTAAAATAAATATTAAAAAAAATAGAGGATTATTGAGGAATAGTAATCCCCAATTTCCTACAAATCTTACGTTGGTTCTCGGTAAGCACCTTGTGATTTTTCATCACGAACTCTTCAAATTCTGCGTCGATATCTTTGCTCATCTCAAACACCTCCCCAATGAAAAGTTAGAAACAAAACTACTTTATAAAATTTCGTCACTACTGCTTGAAACACAAAACTGTTACTCCGAAACCGAGAAACAAAACACTTAAAAAGGTCTTTCCAGTTCCTAAAAATCACTTAGTTTACGCTGATTTTTTTTGTTTTTAAACAGCTTACTTTCTTTAAGCAAAAGATCAAGATTGAACCCAAATTTCTTGCTGATAAAAACCCTGGCATAATTCAACAACAATTCCTCAGAGGCAAAAGTAAGCGGTTGCGCCTGAATACTTTTACGGGAAGCTTCCCGACAGACCCAGACACCTAAAGGGATATTGTATTCCGGCGTGATAAATCTTAAAGCTAAAACTGCCCCTTGTCGTTTCAGCTCTTTCATCTTCTCCAAGATGGCTAAACGAGCAGCATAATAACCACCGGCCGTCTCTTCCGCATAAGTTTTTCTTCCCGTATAAGGTTCGTAATCAGTAGAGTAAGCTAATCCCCCCTTGCTCCAGGGATTAGCTTTTAGTTCAAGATAAGTTTCAAACAATTCATAGCTCCAGACTTCCGGAAAAAAGAGAAGAAGATAATAATTGCCCCAACCACCGCCAAAATAAGCCTGGTATTCTCCTGTTTTGAATTCTTTTACTTCCTTGATCAGATTCTTGCCGATCGTGTCATCAACAGCGGTTATCGACCATCTGGTGGGAACCAGCTTACGATTTTTTTTCAGACCTAAAGTTCCGACAGAGATGAGTTTGGTGAGTGAGTTTTCTTCAAAACCTTTCTTGTATAAGGTTAAGATTCCTGAAGCGGCTTTAAGATCGATGTCGTCCACAACTTTTTCTATGCGCGAATCTATCTTCGTGTTGGTGGTAATCCGAGCTGTTTTTACCCCAGATGCCGGACCCCAAGGAATTATCTCTTTCTCAGCTTTAAGATCCAATTTTGGTGGTTTATTAAGAGCTACTTCTAACTCCGCTGAATGCTTGGCCATACCTACTTCCTGGATTATGTTCAGGAAAGAACCTTGATAGATGTCCTTGATACCCCATTGTTTGCGAGAATTTACTAGACCATAGCGCATATTAGCAACTTGTGAGATGCCAAAATTTCCCTGACTCCATAACCGAGGAGAATCATAATGACTGGTATCACCAGTAAACTGTGGTGAGAGAAAGCCGATGTTAACTTTAGGATAACCAAACCTGCCGATAAAAGGAGCAGGAGCTGAACCGAAGAAATTCTGCTTAAAATTTTTATTGATCTTTATCTGAGGAAACTGTTCAATATCTTTATATTTTACCCGTTGGATGTTCATAATAAATCAAGAGGACTTTTAATTTTTAACAATTGTGGCGCTGCTAAATGCAGATAGATCATGGTAGTGTTAGGAGAACTATGTCCTAATAACGGTTGAACATCTTTTACTGCGTAGCCGTTCTCAAGCAAATGAGTTGCGAATGAATGCCTTAAAGTGTGAGGATGGATATTTTTCTTAATTCCCGCTTCTTTGGCTGCTTTCTTGAGGATTAACTGAATTGACTGAACAGATATATGATAATACCCTCGACCAGGAAAAAGCCAATTATCATAATTTAGCTTATTTTCGGCAATCCACCCTAACAACTCTCTCTTCAACTTCTGCGCAACGATAAACATGCGATCCTTACCACCTTTGCCCTGTCTTACCCAACCATAATCCTTATCAAACTGAAAGTCTTTCACTTTAAGGTTCACTAACTCGGAAACTCTCATCCCAGAAGCGTAAAGAGTCTTAATGAGCAATTGATGTTTTTTGTTATTGATTGCTGAAAATAATCTTGTTGTTTCTTCCTGTGTTAAGAATTCTGGTAATCTTTTTCTTTGCTTGGTAAATCTGATGTTGATAGTAAGATTCTTTTTTAGAACCTGCTCATAGAAAAATTTTAGCGCATTAAGATAAACATTAACAGTACTCCCAGATTTCTTTTCGATAAGTTTGTCGATGAATTGATGGATTTCCTGCTTAGTTATTTTCTTAGGATCTTTGTTGCCAAGGAATCTGTTCACACAGAATTGGTAAGTCTTGATGGTCTTAGGAGATAATCCTTGTCGTTTTGCTTCTTGTTCTATAAGTTGAGATATTTGCATGGTTTCACCCCGATGTTTTTAATATAATATTGTTTTTTTAGCTTTATCTTTTGATTTGAAAATTTTGTTTCGGCAACACCGTGATCAGAATATATTCTGGTTACATGGTATACTGTTTCGCCATGTTGTAATTTAATCATCATTGCTTGCCATTTCTCTGTTATCAACTATTTTTGTTAATTCTCATTTATATACCTTATCCGCACCTGTCTAGTGACCAGTGTGTTATTCCAAAGTAGTCGGAAATCTTACGGAAAAATTACTTTTTATGACCCTCCAAATTTCACAGTTTAACTCCATTAAATCCATAAATCTTGCGCTTTAGGTTTATATGGAGTTATACTCAATTTTGTTCATATTATTATGCCTATTGATTCCGTAATTTTGTCGTCAACAATACTACTGACAGCAGTCGTCGCTAACGCTCCTCGTTCGGCACCCCGTAGGGGGCAACCCCCACCTCACCTGCGTCAGTATTGTTGTCTCCTACGGAAACATAAAGATAATATCGTGAACAAAACTTCTCACTTCGTTCGACCGCGCTGCGCTCTCGCTGACGCTCGGGGAGTATAACAGCAACTATGCGGAAAGACCCTCGGCTCGGGACATTTCCCAAATTGTTTATTATCTCAAAGAATATAAACAACTTCGCATAGTTGCGACGTTA
>Ga0210057_1001394_pt1 | contig 36936 bp, 38 predicted proteins | sample CryGeyCG2114_010_2_FD_183968 | JGI IMG/M metagenome (GOLD analysis project Ga0210057, IMG submission 183968) | Groundwater microbial communities from aquifer - Crystal Geyser CG10_big_fil_rev_8/21/14_0.10 (SPAdes) (version 2) | ecosystem: Environmental > Aquatic > Deep subsurface > Groundwater ... | reverse complement strand
ACCGGGGTGGCGAAACGGCATACGCGTATGGTTTAGGACCATATGGGGTAAAACCCGTGGAGGTTCAAGTCCTCTCCCCGGTACTTAAATAATTTTTTATCTCCTCAACGGTTCTATGACATCCCGGACATTCGCCACAAGGATCTCCTTGTCCTTGCCAACCACAGGCAGGACAGTGAAGCTCAATTTCTTCATTATTCAATAATTTCCTAAATTCTGAGGATAGATTAGGCAGTGACTCCAGTTTTAAAACGGGAAAATAGTCAAACAGAGTCTTTATTAGCCCGTTTTTCCTCACTTCGCTACCTCCACAGCCGCCACCAAGCTTAAGCTTAGTCAATCCTTCTTTATCCATAACCTGATAGATGACTGACTGATATGCAGAAAGCAGTTTTTCTTGAGAAATATGACTGCCTCCTTGAGAAACCAATCTAGCGGCAATCAGTTCGTTATTAACAGTTGATCTCAACTTTCCTATTAAAGAATTTCTAATTTCCTTTAAGCCGTCATTTAAACTAAAATTTTTAAAAACCATTAAGTCCTGATTAGACCAAGAATAATTTAAGAAATCATCAATATTGACAAAGTCTGTCGCCTGCGGAGAAGAAAGAAAGTATTTTATTCTTTCTATTTGACCCAATGTCTCTGCCTCTTCCCAATAATCTTTGCCAAAAACCTCTTTTAGCCAACTTTCTCCTTGATTATTAATTGAGATGGCGATATTTTTTATTTTATCTTCTTGCCGCCACATGATATAAAATTGGCCGATGTTATACGGTTTAGCATACTCAGGATCAGGCGGATTTTTAAAACTAGCTGGCCCTGACGGGCTATACCAAAAAACCAACTGATTAGGATTTTCCAAAACCAGATTAATGGCTTTTTCCGTCCCCATCTTGGAAAAACCATCTCTTTCTTTCTCATCAACCTCTAATTTTATTTTCTTTTGTTGATCAGAAAAAACTTCTCCTTTTTCTCCCATCCAGTAGTAATAGGGTAGAGAAACAACATGATTTCTCACCACATGAAGCTCATATGTATCAAGTTGGGACTTTAAATAATTTAGCTTGCTTTCTGGTGGAAGTCGATTAAGAAAATTAGCCTCTTGAGGGTTAGCGCCCCAGGTGACTAAAGGATGTAACTCTTTAAACATAACTCTCCCTGCTCGGAGAAACAAAAGCTTGGTCGGTCTTCGGACTCTTACCGCTGCGGCACAGTTGCTGATTTACACAGCATTCCCAATAATTTTTTGGCCTTCTCCCCCGATTTAATCGGGGAATGGCCAACACCAAGCTTTTAATGTATTAATACAATAGAAGAAATTAATGGTAATTTCAAGAGCAATTGACGAAGTTCTATCTGTCGTTTTCTTGCCAAAACTTTAAAATCACTTTTTCTTTTTCTTTTTTTGAAAGACTGCTTTTTATTCCTGGTCCGCCAATACAGCCGCCATCGCAGTTAAGAATATCTAATAATTTAATTTTCGGATCAGCCTCAAAATTTTTCAAAACCTCTAGGTAGTTAGTAAAGTAGGAAACGATCTTTGCGGTCAAACCACCGCTATGGGAAAGCCCACCATCAATCGAGTAAATCCTCGGCATACCTTTTTCTTCGATGTCAAAATGATCATTAATATTTTTTTCTAACTCCTTAATATTAAACTCTTGAAAGATGGTCAGTAGTTCAATATAGGTAATAACGATGATATTCAATTCCGGGTAGTCTTCTGAAGATTCAAGTTTTTTCACAATACAGGGCCCGATAAAAACTGGTCTAAACCCAGGATATTTTTCCGCTACAATTCTTGCCGTATTAACCATCGGCGAGTCCACTCCTTTAGGAAAATACTTCACCAGCTGGGAAAAACTATAGATAAGGATTAGATTGCCTATCCAGATAAACGGTAAAAAATAATACAAAAAGATTGTTGCCGGTCCAAACAAAACTCCGTTTAAAATCGCTCCCAGACTCGGCAGGACAATAACCGGCAGGATTTTTTTATAGGAAAACTTCTGGACAGCAATAAATAGAAACAATTTACTACGGTTCCTGTCAAAAACTGAGGTTGGGAGATAAAAAGGGGGATAAAAAAAGCTAGGGAATATATAACCAGATCCATTCTTGAAATAATAAGTTTTCTTAACGCTAAAATCTGGGTCTCCATTTTTTTATAGTAAAATATCATATGGTTAATGTCAAGGACTTTTTCTTATTACTAATATTTCTTTTTATATTTAATACTTGTTCTTTTGCTTCAGAAAATAGAAAACCTCAAGTCCTTTTTATTAACCAGGTTAGGGGAGAGGAGTGTTGTGGAAAAGGCAGTTTTGATAATCTGAAATTGCAAATTAATGCTTTTAAAAACTACCAAATCCCCGTCTTTTTTGCTTTAAGATACGATGTTTTGACTAATGACACTTATGTTGACTACTTAAAAAATGAGATAAAAGAAGCGTCACAAACTGTCAATCTTGGGCTTTTTATCGAAATCACGCCCCGTCTTGCCAAAGACGCTCAAGTAATTTATTATGGTCACGAAAACCAATGGTTTGAGGCGCAAAATGTCTTTACCATCGGCTATCAGATAAAAGACAGAAAAAAACTCCTTGATCAACTTTTTACCACTTTTCATAATAAATTTGACTTCTATCCAATCTTAACTTCAAGCTGGCTGATAGATACGGACAGTCTAAACTATCTCCAAAAAAAATACGGCGTCATCGCTCATCAAATCACCCGTGAGCAATGGGGAACTGACTCTTATACTTTATCTGGCGGCCCAGTTCACTATCCTTATCCGGGAAGCCGCTCTTGGGCTTTTATCCCTGATTTTGACAATAAAGACCCTGTTTTAATGCTCCGGCAAACCGTCAGCGACCCTTTATATAACTACGGCGACACCACTAACTCCTTTACCTCCCAACCTAACGACTATCTAAAAAATAAAGATTTTTCCTATTTTAAGCTGCTTATCAATCAAGCTCTTTTCCAGCAAAAAACCATTGGCTTTGCTCTTTTAGGCCTGGAAAACTCTAATGAGGAAAAATATCAAGATGAGTTTCTTAAACAGATTGCTTACGTCTACCAACTGAAAAATGAAGACAAAATCGTTTTTCCTGGTCTTAGGGAACTGAAAAACTTTTGGATTAAACAAAAAACCACTTCTTACCAAGGAAAAGACGTTGAGTGGTCAGTAACACCAACCTATAGAGTAAGAATCAAAAAACAAGGAGGCAAACTTTATCTAACCGACTTCCGTTACTATGATAAAAACCTTATTGATCCTTATAACGACTATGTGGCGAAAAAAAACGGCTATTGGATTGTTCCTTATTTAATCAACTCCTCGCTTTCTTATTCAAAAAGCACTGTCTTTCCCAAGGTCAGTAATGATCTATTAAGAAAAACCGGGCAGTTAATCACGACTGGTTTTGATTTTTCCCAATATAAAATCAATAGCGCCAACTTCAACCGAACTCGTCTAAAAAACTATCCTTATTTCCTTCCCGAACCAACAGAAAGAGAAATTAGTCGGCAAAAAACCCAACTAAAAATTACTGTTAATAAAAAAATTACTCTTGACTTAAAAGTTAAGGACCAATATGGTTATCCTGACGTTATCTCAGCCCCAGTTGAGATAAAAACCGATCCGCCAGTTGAAGGAATAGAGCATAAAATCGATGGAGAAAGCCATGTTTTTTCTTTTTCCAATCCGAAAACTTATTTTTTAAATATTATCATTGTTTCCAACCAAAAAACCATCAAAAACATCTTTCTCTTCCCTAAATTTCTTCCTTTCCTAAAAATAGCTTTATGATAAAATATCAACATGGTTAAAACTAAACAAATAATAATCGGCCTTGTTTCAATTTTAGGCACCTTTGTCTTTCTGTTTATTGTTTATAAACTCACCAACCAACCAGTAAAAAGCGACTTTGCCGAAATTAACAAAATTGAAACAAGTGATCACTTCCGTTGGAATAATCGAAAAAATCTTTTAGTTGAGTACAGCGACTTTCAGTGCCCGGCCTGCCGCTCCTTCCATGATTTTTTAAACTCAATAGAAAAAGAAGTTTCGGATAAAACTACTTTAGTCTACCGCCAGTTTCCTTTATATCAGATTCATCCTTCTTCCTTAGAGGCGGCTTATGCCGCCGAAGCCGCCGGTCTTCAGGGAAAGTTTTGGGAAATGGGTAACAAACTTTTTGAAAAACAAGACAGCTGGAGAAGTCTTTCCGACCCAAAAAATTACTTCTTTAATTTAGCTTCAGAACTAAAACTCGATCTTGTTAAGTTCCAAAAAGATCTTCACTCTCAGTCTGTCAAAGACAAAGTGCAGAATGATCTTTCTCAAGGAGAAAAAATCGGCATTAACGAGACGCCGACATTTTTCTTAAACGGTAAAAAAGTTGAAGTAAACAACCTTAATGAATTCAAACAGTTATTAATCAGTCTTTAACTGAATGTTTATCAATGTCCAAGGGAAAAAAATCCATTTTTTAAAAGAAGGCCAAGGGCAACCGCTGCTTTTTCTTCACGGCTGGGGCGGATCGATTAACAGCTTAACGCCGTTAGCTAATTTGTTTTCCAAAAAATATCAAGTAATTAATCTTGATCTGCCTGGTTTTGGTTTGAGCGATCTACCTGATCCCAAATGGGGAGTAAAAGAATACAGCGAGCTTATTTTGTCTTTTTTAAAGCAAACTATTCTTGAAAAGATTATTTTATTTGGTCATTCTTTTGGCGGCAGCCTGGCCATCTATCTGGCCGCTAAACATCCAGACTTTATTGACAAGTTAATTTTGTCCGCTCCCTCTTATAAAAGAGAGCTAAAAAAATCAAGGAATCTTTTAACAAATTTTCCCCAGCTTTTTCGTATTCTTCTTTACCGAATTTTTTTTCCTTGCTCTGATCTTTGGCGATTTCCCAAGTTAGAAACAAATTTTAGACGGATTGTTCAAGAGGACTTTTCTTCCTATCTTCCAAAAATTAACGCCAACACCTTAATTCTTTGGGGAACTGCCGATAAAGAAACGCCTGTTCAAGACGCTTATTATCTAAAAGAAAAAATCAAGAATAGCCAGATAAAAGTATATGCTAATGAAGGCCATAGTCTACCGCTAAAAAAACCAGAATTAATCTTTAAAGTCATGGAAAAATTCTTATGAGAACTGTTTTTTGCCTGATAGTCTTGTTAAAATCTCTTGATTTTATCTATCTTTTCCAGATTAAAGAGTATCGCTTTGACCGTTTTTTTTCCTCTCTTTTTGAAGAAGGGTTATGGCCAATTTTTTATTTTCGATCGATTAAGCTGCCTGCTAAAACATTGAGAAATTTTTTAATCTTGCTGATGGTTTTGTTTTCTCTTGTCTTTCTTTTCTCTTTACCTGTCTCATCACAACTATGGTTATTAATACTGTTTCCTTTTGTTTCTTTTTTGATTGTCAGCTTATCGGTCTTGTTAACAAAAATCCCGGTTTATTTTTATCGTCAATCCCTGATTAACAAAGCGCGGTTATTAATAAGAAACTCTCTGGCAGTCTTTATCGGCATTACCGGCTCTTATGGAAAAACCACGACTAAAGAATATCTTTGCCAAATTTTATCGTCTCGCTATCAGGTGGCGAAAACCGAGGAAAACATGAATACCGATGTTGGCGTTGCTTTGTCAGTGATAAAAAACTTGAAAAAAAATACTCAGTTTTTTATCGTTGAGATGGGAGCCTATAAAAAAGGAGAGATTAAGGCTATCTGCGACTTTGTCAAACCGACTCTTGGCATCATCACCGCCATTGGCAATCAACACCTGGCTCTTTTTGGCTCTCAGGAAAATCTCATTGCTACCAAAAAAGAACTTCTTGAAGCTCTTCCAAGCTCAGGTCGCGCTTATGTCAACGCGGAAACAGTTGGCTTTAAAGAACTGACAAAAAATTTAAGCTGCGAGATCATCCCTTTTTATCCTTCTAAAACAAAAATTGAAGAGTTAGTTGCTTTTAATCTTGGCTTAAGCGAAAAAGAGATTTCCAGTGTTGCTAAAGGATTAAAACCCCTTCCGAAAAGAGGCAGCTTCTATCAAGGAATTAACAATAGTCTTGTAATTGATGATTCTTACAATTCAAATGTGGAAGGTTTCCTGGTGATGATTAAACGGGCAGAAACAATCAAGAAACAAAACAAAATTATTATCAGTCGGGGAATTATCGAATTAGGAAAAGAAAAAGAACCTTCTTACCGGAGAATATTAAGCGAGTTGAATAAAACCAGAATTAATCTCTACACAACAGATAAGCTTTTTAAAATTCTTGATAGAAAAAATCAGGTAAAATTATTTAAGAACGATGAGGAACTTTTTAAAGCGATTTCTGAAGTTTGCAATAAAGAAACGTTAATTGTAATTGAAGGCAAATTTTCGCAAAATATATTAAGAAAAATAATTTTGAATTATTAATTGTAATTTTTAATTTTTCATTTTTCACTTTTAATTTAATATGATTTCCACAGACTTTGCGCCCAATGAATCGCTTGCTGATGCCTGGTTGAGCTTTAAACTTTTATTCCAGCCCTGGCGTTGGCAAAAAGGCAAAGAGATAGAACAAGCTAAAAAAAATCTTCTCAAACAATTTCCAAACCAATTTCTAATTTCTTTCTTCCTCACTGGCCGTGCTGCTTTAAATACTATATTAAAGTCACTTAACCTGGCAAAAGGAAGCGAAGTCATCGTTCAAGCGTTCACCTGTGAAGCCGTAATCCTGCCTATTTTCGCTAATCAGCTCAAACCCGTCTATGTTGATATTGAAAAACAAACCTATTCCATGAATCCTATAGATTTAGAAAAGAAGATAACTAGCAAGGCCAAGGTGCTTATCCTTCAGCATAGTTTTGGCATGATGCCAATCCATCGCGATAGAATCTTCTCTCTTGTCAAAAAACACCATCTTCTGCTAATTGAGGATATAGCCCATGGGTATAGTAAAAAATTAATTTCAAATTTCAAATTTCAAATTTCAAATTCTTTATTCCTCATGTCTTTTGGCCGCTCTAAAGCCTTATCATCTGTTTTTGGGGGAGCAATAATCACCAATAATCAAGCTCTTATTAACAAATTAAGTAATCAAGAGGCCCTATTGCCTTTGCCGTCGATGTTTTTTATCTTCCGTTTGCTTCTTTATAAACCAATAAGTCTTCTTATTAAATCAACCTATGATCTTTATATTGGTAAGATGCTCCACAAATTCGTCAACTGGTTTAATCTTCTTGTTCCTGAAATCACTTTAAAAGAAAAAGCCGGGGAGTATGATCAAATATTAAATAAAGCTTATCCCAACGCTCTCGCTATCCTTATTAACCAGCAACTGGCCAGGTTTGAACAAGTTCAACAAAATAGGGCTCGAATAAGCGCTTTCTATTCCAATTTCCAGTTTCCAGTTTCCAAACTAGTCTCTAGTCACCAACAACTAATTTCTAATCTCCCTTTACTTCGTTACCCCGTTTTAGTCAATAATCGTGACTTAATTCTTAAAAAAGCAGCAAAAAATAATATTTTCCTCGGTAAATGGTACGACCAAGTCGTCGCACCAAAAAGCCTTAATCTTGAAAAAGTTGGTTATAAACAAGGAAGTTGTACTGTTGCTGAAGAAGTCTGCAAAAAAATTATTAATTTACCAACTAATATTAGCCTGAGAGAGGCGAAGATATGCGTTTTGAGCTTTTTAAGGAGCCGATGAGTTCGGAGGGGTTCCTACTAAGCGAAAAACGTCGTATCGAGCCGATGTTTTGATAAGGATATGAATATTCAAGAAATCACCAATAAAACTCAATGGCAGGAATTTTTCGATGAAGCCGGCTCACCTTCTTTCCTTCAATCATGGGAATGGGGAGAACTCGAAGAGAAAATGGGCTATGAAATAATCCGATTAGGAGTTTATAATAAAAACGAACTTACTGCCATCGCTCAAACAATTAAAATCAAAGCTAAACGCGGTAATTTTCTATTTATTCCTCATGGTCCCATTTTCTCAATCTCAAATCTCAAATGTCAAATATCAAATAAAAAATACATAATTGCTCAATTTCTCAATTTCCTAATCTCCTTAGCTAAAAAAGAGAATTATTCTTTCATCCGTATTGCGCCAGTTTTTGAAGATAGGGAGGAAACAAGAAAAATTTTCCAAGATTTAGGCTTTAGAAAAGCACCGATTTATATGCATGCCGAACGGCTCTGGGTCTTGGATATTACCAAATCTGAAGAACAACTACTGACAGAAATGCGAAAAACTACTCGCTATTTAATAAGAAAGTCGGAGCGTGACAACGTTATTATTGAAAGAAGAACCGACGAAAAAGCAGTTGATGACTTTTGGAAGATATACGAAGAAACTGCCAAGCGGGAAAACTTTGTTCCTTTTTCCAAAAACTATATCAAAAACGAGTTTGAGGCCTTTAACAAAACTGGAAGCGCGCTGTTTTTCTTTGGAAAAATCGAGACAGGCCCCGTCGTCGCTGCTGCTTTAATTATCTTCACTAAATCTACTGCTTTTTATCACCAAGGCGCCTCAATCCATACTAAGGTTCCTGTTACTTATCTTTTACAGTGGGAAGCCATCAAAGAAGCTAAGAAACGCGGATGTCAGCTTTATAACTTCTGGGGGACACTGCTTCCAGGCCGCACGCCAAAAAGCTGGTCTGGCCTGACCCTATTTAAGCAAGGTTTTGGCGGTCATCAAATAGATTATCTACCAACCCAAGATTATATTATTTCTAAAAAATATTGTCTTACTTATTTTTGGGAAAAATTTTTAGCCTGGAGAAGGGGAGTCTAGAATTTAATAAACTTTCACCAACCCTTTGTTCAAAACTTTTTTAAAGCTTGAGCGAAGAAAGAGAATTGACAAAATCAGATATATCAAGTTAATGACAAAACTGAGATAGAATTTCGACGGATCGGTACTGCCTGTATTAATTATTTCTCTTGTTCCTTCAAAAACATAAGATGCAGGAACAAAAGCGCTTATTTTTTGAGCCCAAGCGGGAAGAACTGATATAGGATAATAAATAGCGGCAAAAGGTCCGATTACCCAGGCAAAAGTCCAGGCTAGTGTCTGGACTTTTGTTCCGAACCTTAAAATTAATCCTGAAACAAAAAATCCCACCCACCAGCCGGTCATAAACATAAGAAAAATAATCGGAATAAAATACCAGCTGAAAAAAATGATGTTGATTTTATATGCAAAATAAACAACCAACATCGTGAATGGAAAACTCATTGCCGCCTTGATAATTCCAACGATAACAAACGATAGCGCCCATTCTGAAAATTTAATCGGTGAGACAAAAATATTTATCATGTTTTTATTCCACAGTTCCTCCAAAAGATTAACGGTAATTTCATACTGGGCCCGCCAGACAATCAACCAAAACATATGACCTGATAAAATAATCAGAATTATTTGCGGCGCATTGGGAGCAAAAGTCCGGAAATAAGAACTCGTCAGACCCCAGATTAAAAGATCAATTGTTGGCCAGTAAAAAGCATCTCCAATCCTATCATAGCTGTGACGAAAGAGATAAAAAAACCGCAATACCATGGCATAAATTCGGTTAAACTTCATTTTTAGACTCATTGGGCGCAACTTGTAAAAAGTAATCTTCTAGTGTCGGCTTCTCGATACTGATTTGATCGTAAAAAACACCTCTGTCCATCAACTCTCTTAAAAATTCCGGAATTTCTTTTTCTTTCAAGTCAACAACAATATTTCTTCCCTCTAATTTATAAATAACTTTTTTATTCTGACAAATTTCAATCGTTCTTTTTAATCCGTCAGGAACATTAAGGGCAACGTGACAAATCTCGATTGTTTTTGCCAGCCGCTCCGGCGTATCATCAGCAATAATCTTTCCGTGATTAATAAAAACCACCCGATCACAAACTTCCTCTACCTCAGCCATATTATGAGATGTCCAAATAATTGATACATTAAACTTATTTCTCTCTTTAATTAAGAACTTTCTTATATAGTCTGCTGTTTCCGGATCCAAAGAAGCAGTCGGTTCATCAAGCAGTAAAATTTTCGGATAGTTTATAAACGCTTTAGCCAAATTTACTCTGGTGACTTCACCTGATGATAGATCTTTCATCTGTTCTTTCATTAATCGTTTCAATCTAAAGGTTTCAATAATCTTTTTTATCCGTTGACTTCTGTTTTTAATTTGATAAAGATAGGAAATAAACTTTAAGTTTTCTGCAACTGTCAAAAGCCAGGGCAGCTGGGTATATGTTGAGGAAAAGTTGACTTTCTCCAAAATTTCTTCGCGGTTGTCAGTTAAACTTTTATTAAAATATTTTACTTCGCCACTGGTTGGCATCAATACCCTAAGGAGCATCTGGATAGTAGTGGTTTTTCCAGCGCCATTTGGGCCTAATAAACCCAATATTTCACCTTCCTTAAGGGAAAAGGAAATATTATTCACGGCCATAAACTTGCCGAATTTTTTCTTCAGATTTTTCACCTGTAAAATATCCATAATTTGATTATAACAGGCTGTTTTGAAAAAACGAATATATATTGATATAATAGCTTAAATTAATATGCCAAAACCAGAATTTGGTTCGCTTTTTGCAACTAGAGTCGAAGAAATGCAAGGAAGCGCTATTAGAGAACTATTAAGACAAGCTGGCGTCAAAGATTTTATCTCTCTCGGCGGCGGTTATCCCTCTCCTGAAAGTTTCCCTTTGCCGACTATTAAATTATTAAGAGAAAGAGTAGAGCAAAAACCAGATTATGCCTCAAGAATTCTCCAATATGGACCTACTGAAGGACTACCAGAATTACTTAATATTCTTCCCGGTTTTTTGAGTCGAGAGAATCGCCAAGTCAGAGCTACTCCTGAAAATATTGCTATTACCGCTGGTTCTCAAGAAGCGCTGGCGATTTTAGGCATGATGTTAATTAATCCTGGTGATGAAGTAGCGGTTGAGTCTCCAACTTACCTAGGTGCCCTTCAAGCTTTTAACCTTAATCAACCCAAATATATAGAAATAGAGACTGATCAAGACGGTATTATTCCTGCGAGTCTTGAAAAAGCTTTCCAAGATCATCCTAATATAAAATTTCTCTATATGGTTCCCACCTTTCAAAATCCAACCGGACGGACCATTCCCTTTGAAAGAAGACGACAAATTGCTGATATTTTAATCCGTTACGGAAAATTGGCAGTTGAAGATGATCCTTATAGTGAAATAAGGTATGAAGATGAATCTATCCCTTCTATTCAATCATTAGCACCAGAAAATGTCATTCACCTTTTTACTTTTTCCAAAACTTTTTCTCCTGATATAAGAATCGGTGGCATGGTCGCTCCAAAAGAAATCATTGAAAAAGCTAATCTTATTAAACAAGGACTATCTCTTTATACTAGTAATTATAACCAAGCGCTGATATATGAATATATTGCTGGGGGCTTTTTAGATCAACATATACCTGAAATAGTGGAATTATACAGACCGAAAAGAGATATAATGGCTCAAGCAATAATCGAAAATCTTCCTGACATATTTGAGTTTACTTTATCTAAAGGTGGTATGTTTATTTGGGTAAAGTTAAAAAAAGAGTATGAATCTCTTGCTTCAAAAATTAATATAAAAGAAGTGTTAAAGGAAGCTAAAGAAGCTAAGGTCGGTTTTGTTCCCGGCGCTCCATTTTTCCCTTATGCAACAGGAAATGAAGTGATGATGCGACTGAATTTTACCAATCAATCTGAGGAAAACATTGTTAAGGCCATAAGAATTATTGGAGAAATCTTATATAAAAAACTTCTTTAATTTATAACTACTCACCCATCAATAAAAAAAATAGGGAAGTGGAAAGGTCGGGGAGAGCCTGAAAAAAGCTGAAAAAACAGCCAAGGGACGAAGAGGGAATAAAAGAGGATTAATTAATGATTAATTGTTTTTATTAATTTTTATTTTTCAATAATTTTTAAAATTTAGATTGGCATAATAATCCACCTCTTCTCTTCCAGCACTCCTGCCTAACATCGTAAAAGATATAATTTACGACGTTATATGTCTTATTACTCCCAGCAGTATCTGTCTGATAATTCCCGTAAACAGCTTAAGCTGATTTTTACTCATAAATCTTTTGGAGAACTATAACCCTATCTTCTCTTAATTAACTTATCTTTAATTCGTTAATCAATTAAAGGATTAATTGATTAATTCTTAAATAATTTCTCAACGATAGCTCTTCTCCTCTTATCAAGTAACGCCTGTTAATTTTTAGAGCGTCTTATAGTGCTAAACATTAAATTCTGAGGCTAATTTCCCGCAATTATCCACATTAACTGATAGCCTATTTTAGAGCGTAGTGGTAGTCTGAACCTCAATTTTTAGCCTCAAAAAGAAATGATTTTTTACTTTATAAACTTATTTATTATAGGATAATTATTCACGTCCGTTAACTTATCACTCATCACTAATCACTTATCACCTTTATCCTTCTCCCCTCTCCCCTTTAGAATCTGTTCCCGATTTTTTTGAAAATCGGGATATCAGATTCTTATGTCCGCCAATAAACGCTCTTTGAGACGACGAGCGAATAGCGATGAGTTAAGTCGAAAAGTAAGTTATGGCGGACCACTTCTTTATCTCCAGCTTATGGACAAACAGCTAATAATAAAGACAAAGACTAATACTAATAAATATTCACGAATCGTTTCCTTAAAGAGTTTCTGGTCAATCAAGTTGTAGATTAAGCCGGTGAGGCTATAGTAAATACAGGTAAGAAAAATGGCGAAGGTTGAACTCTGAAAAGGAATAAAAGAACAGAAAAGAGCTAGCTCCGCTAGAATCAAAGAAATCAAGGCTGAATAGCCCAGTAACCCTTTATCTAGCTGTTTGTCTAACTTAATCGTCCAAAAGAGCTGCCAGCTCAAGAAAAAACTAATCACTCCTCCTCCAAAAAAATTAATCCAGAAAAATTGCTTTAGCGAAGCCATAAAGATAAAAGCAAAAAAAATAACGACTGTCTGGAAGAAAAAATTAATAGAAAAAGCCGCTCGATAAAGCCCCAAACTCTTCTCTACTCCCACATTAAAAATATTCGAACATAAAATAACCGCGTATAAAGAAATTCCATAGATAATAAGGAAAGGTAGCCGGGTTAACCAACGAACTGGAAAGAGATAATAAAAAAGGAAAAAACTCAGACTGGTGACGACCGGCATGAGAAACAAACCATACCAACTCATCTTTTTAATTCCTTCAAGGAGAGAAAAATAGGTAAAAAAATAGGTCAGTAATAAAATAAAAGGAAGATAATAAACTGCTTTATTGAGATTAAAAAAACTAGCAAAAAGCATCAGCGCCGATAGTAAAATCACGGAAACAACCAGACGAATTCTTTTTTCAATCTTCAAGGCTCTTTTTTCCCATAGTTTAACTATTCCTTTAGCACTAATCATAGATTGGTAAAAACCTTTTGAACGTCATCAAGTTCTTCAAGAATATTGACTAAATCGTTGACTTTTTTTGTTAACTCCTCACTCAGACTAATTATTGTTTGAGGCTTAAAATCAATCTCTGCCGGCCATTCTTTAACTCGGCCTAAGTTTTCAAAAGGAAAATATAGATAGTAATTTTCTTCGTCCTCACTAATGTCAAAAGCGCTGATCTGATCACTGATATCTAAAATTTTTTCTTCACGATAGTCTTTTTTTGACAAGATGACTAAGCCACATTTTTTAAAAAGATAGGCGACGGAATTTTGCGAGGCTAATTTGCCGTTATTGCGCTCTAACAAATTTTTAATTTCTGTTAAAGTACGATTGGCATTATCGGTTGTGGCAATAATCATTAAGGCGACTCCGCATGGGCCAAAGCCTTCATAGACTATCTCTTTCAACTGAGATCTATCCTGTCCGGCTGCTTTTTCAATCGCTCGATTAATATTATCCTTTGGCATACCGACCGCCTTAGCCTTTTCCATCGCCAATCTCAACTTAATGTTGTTTTCCGGCTCAGCAATTCCCCCACCTTCGATTACCGCCAAAGTAATTAACCGAGAAATTTTCGAAAAAACATTGCCTTTAATTAAATCTTTGGCTTCTTTTTGCCTTTTTATCTTTGACCATTTATTATGACCTGACATAGATAAGATACTAATCTACTAATGAATTCTAATCTACAAATATTCGTTGATTAGCATCAATTCGTAGATTTGAATCTTACTTATTATACTTGACATTTGTTAATTTTGAAATATACTTTTCCTTAATCATGGAAGAAATCATCAGAATGGAAAAACAGGCAATTGACGCTGCTATTAGTCTTAACTGGAAGGAAGCAACTGAACTTAATAAAAAAATCATTCGCCTTGATAAAAAAAATCTCGATGCCTACCTTCGTCTTGGCTTTGCCTATCTTCAACAAGCTCGGATCAAATTAGCAAAAAAATATTACCGCCAAGCTTTAAAGCTTCAACCCAATAACTATCTCATAAAAGAAAATCTGGAAAGAATTAAGGTGTTGGAAACCAAAAAGATCTCGCAAATAAAAATACCTTCTCTTAATCCTTTTCTTTTTATTGATGTTCTTGGTAAAACTATGTTTGTTTCTTTAGTTAACTGCGGCCAAAAGACCGCTCTTGCTCAGCTGACAATCGGCCAGGAGGTTGATCTTTTAGTGAAAAAACGTCGCGTAGAAGTCAGAACTAAGGAAAAAAACTATCTTGGCTGCTTGCCTGACGATCTCTCAAAAAGACTAACGGTTTTCATTAAAGCGGGCAGCAGCTATCGTTGTTATATCAAAGAAGCCGGTCTTAAACATAGCATCGTCTTTCTTAAAGAAGTGACTAAAGGAAAAAAAGTCGCTAAATATACTTCTTTCCCCACTAACATTCAAGCTAATCTTAGTTATCTTGTCAGTAAAGAAGAAGAAACAACCGATGAAGAAAAAGAAGAGTTAAGCGAATCGGATCTAGAAAAACTAGCTGAGTCCTTATCAGAAGAAAAAGTCTATCTACCTTATAAGACAGATGAAACTGACGAAGAATCTGAAGAATAATCCCGCTGAGCGGGGTAATGAACTATCTTATCTTTTAAAAAAATTATTGTCCCTCTGATTTTCTGATTTTGGAGAAGTTTCTTAATTTCATTAGGCATATCAAAATCCTTCATTGATCTTAAAGCCAAAATAAAGGAAATAATTAAAATAACTAAAAAAACCAAAAGCATTTTTAATTTTTCATTTTTAATTTTTAATTTATTTCACCGCCCACTCATCTTCTAGATTTCCTAACTTCAATATTATATCAGAGACTGTCGGCTCAGCGATCGCCTTTTGACAACGAAAAAAAATAGCCAATTGATTGACAACTAGATTATTTAACTCATTTTCTTTGGTTAAAATCTGACACCGCCCCCTTACTTCTTCCTCTGATAGATCAACCACTCTAATCCCCTCTCCTTCTACGATCTCGCTAATAAGCGAAGCGACGGAATAGCTTTTGTTATAAATTATTTGCAGATTCTTTGCTAGTTTCCGGTAAGAAAGGTTAAAAAACAAACCAATATTGGTTTTATAAAAACTTTCTCGGTCAAAAATTTTTTCTCCTTTTTCTTCCTTAATCGGTAAATCGTCAATTTCTTGATATTGAAAATAATTCTTCCTAAAAAATTTGCTGAAAATATAGAATTTATCAATTAAACTGGCATTGCTGATATCAAAAAAGATTTCTTTAAAGTTGGGAAAATCATTGGTTTTTCCCTGGTTACTATAGTAAATTTTATCTTCTCTTGGATAAAAATAGAGGTCAACGAAAGAAGAGGTGGCGCTGGAAAAGGTTCTTGATAAAATTTCCGGCTTTCTTTCCAATCTTAACAATTTGCCCAGACTGCCAACTCGATAATAACCATATCCACCAGGCACCAAGACCTTGATATCCGAAGGAAAATTAATCAAATAGCTAATGTTTTTTTTATCTAGAGAAAAAAATCTTGTCTTTTCACCGTAAAATACGATATTAATTTGATTCTTATTCCTTAAAAAAACCGAGGAAGAAATATTTTTTACGATGAAATAAATAATCAATATACAAGTAATAGTAATTGCAATTATTTTTGACTTTTGATTTTTGAATTTCATGTTAATCCGTGTTCAATCTTCAGTCTTCTAATTTTATTAACAATTTCCACCCGATCGATTCGATGCCAAAGATAGATTTTTTTAATGATTGAAAGTGAGGCCTCAAACTCCGGCTGAACGACCAAGTCAACTCCCAGATCCTTCATCCTTTTCTGATCAGCTTCTCTATGAACACGACTAATAATAACAATATCTTTATTTAGTTTTTTTGCGTTAAGAACAATCGCTTCTTGAGAAAATTGTTCGGGAACAGCCAGAATAATAATTTTTGCTTCGTCAACCTGAGCATAGTCCAAAATGTCAATGTCAGTTGGATCGCCGTAAATGATATTTACTCCTTGTCTTCGAGCTACCTCAACCAGATGAAGATTATAATCTATAGCTACATAGGGAATATCAGCCATCATCAACGACCGGCCAATATAACTGCCTACTCGACCGTAACCGCAGATAACGACATGGTCTTTAATCACTATCTGATCAATTGGTGATTGATTACTATCAATTCGGTAGCTGATAAAATTCTCTAAGAAAGGAAGATATTTTTTGGTAAATAATCTTATGGCTCGATAGATTTTTTCTTTATTTTTTATTAAAATCGGGGTAATTAGTAGACTTAATAAAACAGCGGAAATAATAAAAAGGTAGTTTTCTTCGTTAATCAAGCGACTTAAATAAACGGTCGACATCAAAATAAAAGCATCCTCATCAATCTGAAATAGATATAAAGATAGATTAAAGCTTGTTTTGGAGTGAAATTTCAGCCAAAGAAAGACAAAAAGAATGATTAGAGCTTTTATGAAAACCGCTAACAGAGTAAATAGTAAAATTTTCGGCAAAAGATAAATAATCAGTGGAATCTTAATATTAGCACCGATAAAAACAAAAAAAATCACCCCTAATAGATCTCTAAACGGCCTCACTTCGGAAAAAATATGATAATGTTCAATAGTTTGAGCTAATAAAACGCCAGCCACAAAGGCACCGATTAAAATAGGAATATTTAATAAAGATGATAAAATAGCAACAAACAAAATAAAAAGAATGATAAAGAGATCAAAAAGTTCTCGAGACGATCTAGCAATACGATTGAACACTCTCGGAACAATCTTCAAACCAAGATAGTATAAAACACCGATTATTAAGCTTGATTTAACCAAACTAATGACGATGTCAAAAATCACAATCCCAAGATTAAGATTCTTTTGAGTAATTGAGGTAAAAATAATTAAAAAAGGAATAAAGGCAATGTCCTGAAATAATAATATTCCCATGGTGATTTCACCGATAAACGATGACTCCTCTCCCCGATCTTGGATGATTTTGGCCACTAAGGTAGTTGATGAAGAAGAAAGAGCAATGCCGATTAAAAAAGATTCAAGGTAACTGAATTTAAAAAACAAGCTTAAAAAAAAGATGAAGATAATCGAAAGAAGTATCTGTAAACTACCGCCAACAACGATAAACTTCTTTAAAATAAAGATTCGGGAGAAGTTTAGTTCCAGTCCAACTGTAAAAAGGAGTAAAACTATACCGAAATAGGCAAAGTTTTTGATGGCTTCTTGGGTAACTAAATTAGGAAATAAATTACCCAAGACTACACCGCCGATCATATAACCAATCACCGGTGAAGTTTTTAATTTTTTGGCAACCGCGGCAAATACAAAAGGAACCGTCAAGAATAAAAAAAAATTAAAAATCAGCGAGGTAGAAATACCGTCCATAATAATTCAGTATAAGGAGTTTTACTTACTTTCTCAACTTTTTCTCGCAGTCGATGCAGTAGGCGGCTTCGGGAAGGAGTTTGAGACGCGCTTGAGGAATGGCTTTTCCGCATTTCTCACATTTTCCGTATTGATTTTTATAGATTTTTCTTAAAGCGGTCTCAGTCTCTTTCACTCTTTTTTCCAGATCTTTTATCTGGGCTTCAACTGTATCATGACCCACCTGCTCTCTCACATCAGTATCCACCGCCGCATTATCAGAGGCATGATCAGGATCGGAGAAGGGATCTTGTTCCTTTAACTCCCTTATCTGCTTAAGATTTTTTTCTCTCTCCTTGAGAAGTTTTTCCTTTTGTTGGGAAATGAATTTTTTTGATAATTTTTTGTCCATAATTTAATATTTCGCTCTTAAAATAATAAACAAAATAAAAACTGGTTGTCAAGAGCAAGACTGCCGACACCACCTTATTAAAACTATAACCTGTCAAGTATAGATGATTAACCTTAATCCTGTCAAATAGAAAAGAGGTAAATGAAAAAAACCAAAGAAAAAAAACTAACAAAAATCCTTGTTTAAATCTTTCTTTTCTTATCTCAAAAAGAATTCGATAAGAAAAATAAACCGCTAATAAATAAATTAATGCTTCATATAAGCCGGTGAGATGACGAAATCCATCATAGCCAAGATAGCGAATTCTCAACAGAAATTTAGTTTTTGACCCTACTTCGACTCCAGAAAAAAACGCTCCAAACTCACCTAAAACCAAAGCGACAAAAAAAGGACTAATAAAATAGTCAATCGCTTCAAGAAAATTAATTTTTTTGGAGTTGAAAAACAGCCATAAAGTGACCAATAAACCAAAAGTCAAACCGTAAAGAGAGATACCCGGATAACCATTGATTAAGATAAACTTCAATAGGTTAAAACCAAAGTCTTTAAAGTTTAGCAAAACATAGACTAATCGGCCAAAAAATAATCCACCGGCTAAAGATAAAAAGAACCCATCAAAGACTTCTTCTTCTTTATAGGAAGTAAGACGAATATTTTTCCAAAGCAAAAAGCTGCTCCAGAAAAAAGCTAAAACTAAAAATATACCAAAGGTATAGATCTTTAATGGTCCTAAGCTAAAAAGAATTGGAAGCATATTTTTTATAGTATAATTTACCCAACATGAAAAGACAACCCTTGCGAGTTGGTTTTGATTTAGACGGCGTTCTTCTCTATAATCCAGCGCGTATTGTTCGACCGATTATTGTATTCTTGAAAAAATATCTTTTAAAAAGAGACCTTGACAAGTTTTACTATCCCAAAAATCGATTGGAAAAAATTTTCTGGTTTATCCTTCATAAATCAAGTCTTTGGCCATCTCCCGGTATCAAAGAATTAGTTAAGTTGGTTAAACAAAAAAAAATAAATGCTTATGTCGTTTCAGCCAGATATGAATTATTAGAAAAAGATTTTACTCGTTGGATTAATATCATTGATCCTAATAAAGACTTTTCCGGCTATTTTTATAACAACAAAAACGACCAGCCGTATTTATTCAAGGAAAAAATGATTAAGAAATTAAAATTAGATATTTATGTCGAGGATAACTGGGACATAGTTTATTACTTAAAATTAAAAATGAAAAATGAAAAATTAAAAATATTTTGGATATATAATATCCTTGATCAATACATTAAACACCAATATAAATTTTCATCTTTAAAAGAAGTGGTAAAAAAATTATGAATATCTTAATTACTGGTGGAGTTGGTTTTATCGGAACTAATGCGGCAATATATTTCTCTTATGATAAAAAAAATAAGATCACTCTTATTGACAATTTTTCAAGAGTAGGAGTAGATCTAAATGCTCAGTTTTTAAAAGAAAATTTTCCTAAGATTAGAATTATCAACTCTTATGTTGGTGCAATAAAAAATTATGAAAAAGAAATAAAAACCGCTAACGTTATCATCCATCTTGCTGGCCAAACTGCTGTCACGACATCAATTAAAAAACCTCACTATGACTTTAAAAACAATCTTTTGGAAAGTTTTATTTTATTAGATTTTGTCAGAAGAAATAATCCAAAAGCAATTATCATCTATTCTTCAACCAATAAAGTCTACGGCGATTTAAAACATTTAGATTCAAAATATCAACCGATTGATGAAAATGAGAAGCTTGATTTTATCTCGCCATATGGCTGTTCTAAAGGAGCGACTGACTTATATTTTCTGGATTATGCCAGAATCTATAATCTAAAAACGGTAGTTTTTAGACAATCTTGTATTTATGGACCTCATCAAATCGGTGTTGAAGACCAAGGATGGGTAGCTCACTTTACTAAACAGTTTCTTTTTAAGAAGCCTATCACAATCTTTGGAGATGGAAATCAAATTCGTGATCTCCTCTATGTTGAAGATTTAATCCAAGCTTATGATTTAGCAATTAATAAAATAAATAAATCCCGAGGCCAAGTTTTTAATATTGGTGGCGGCGTAAAAAACGTCTATTCTCTACTCCAAGTAATAAATATTCTTGAAAAATATTTCAAATATAAAATAAAAATATCTTATCAACCAATGAGAGTCGGTGATCAAAAATACTTTGTTTCTGTCAATAAAAAAATTAAAAAACTTCTTGATTGGCAACCAAAAACCGATTTTAAAGAAGGATTAAAAAAACTCATAGACTGGCAAAAAAACAACCTATGAAGATTCTATTTTTCTCCCCTTATTTTTATCCTTATACATCAGGAATAACCACCTATCCTCAAAAAATCTTTAACCACCTTGCTAAAAAGAACCAAATAAAAATTTTAACTTTTCGATACGACGAAAAATTAAAAAAAACCGAAAAATTTGACGGCTGTCAAATAATAAGAATGGATTACTGGTTTAAGATATCTAAAGGCTTCCTTTCTCCCCAATCGCTCATCCCCTTTTTTAAAGAAGCAAAAAAGGCCGATTTAATCCTTTTAAATATTCCTAATTCCGAAGGTTTACCTTTAGCAATCTTAGCAAAAATTTTAAGAAGACCGTTTATTTCCATCTTTCATTGCCAAGTCTTTTTGGAAAAAAGTTTTTTCAATAGAGTTGTGAATTGCTTTCTTAACTTCTCAATTTTTGTCCAACTTCTCCTATCAAATAATATCATAGCTTACACTAAAGATTATTTTAAAAGTCTTGATATTAGTCGTTTTTTCTTAAAAAAAACTAGGTTTATTTTACCGCCAGTTGATTTACTAAAAATCAACCAAAAAAAACTTAATGATTTAGTCAATCTAAAAAGAAACAAAATCTGGATTGGCTACGCCGGTCGTATCGCCTCGGAAAAAGGATTGGAATATTTAATTCAATCTTTGACACCCGCAGGGTGGCCGAACGGTCTCCCTGCGGGTGAAATTGAACTCGTTTTCGCTGGTCCTTATGGAAAAGATGTTGCCGGTGAAAATAAATATTTTCAAAAAATCATCACTCTTCTTAAAGAAAATAAAATTAAATACCGTTTTTTTGGTAATTTATCAGGTGGCGATTTGAGCGCTTTTTATAAAACGATTGATATTCTGACTTTACCCTCAATCAATCAAACCGAAGCCTTTGGCATGGTTCAGGTAGAAGCAATGCTTTTGGGAACACCGGCTATTGCCTCAAATCTTCCCGGAGTAAGAGTGCCAATTAGATTAACTAAAATGGGAATTCTTGTTGAACCAAAAAATTCACAACAAATAAGCGAGGCAATTATAAAAATTTTAAAAAATAAAAACAAATTCTCTAATGAGTTTTTGATTAATAAGGCAAAAAAAATCTTTAATATCAAGAAAACCTATCATTTTTATGATAAAACAATCAATTTATATTGAAAAATACCTCAATAATCGTCCGATGTTTTTGGCGGTGATTAGAACTCCGGAAGCTTTATTGTTCCAAAAACATTCAAGGTTAATTAAAAAACCCATTCTTGATTTTGGCTGCGGTGATGGATTCTTCTGCGAAACGGTTTTTGGAAAAGAAAAAATTAATATTGGACTAGATATTAAAAATGAAAGAACCGAAAAAATAATCAATAAAAAAATCTATAAAAAAATAGTACTTTATAACGGAAAAAAACTGCCTTTTAAAGATAACTATTTCCAAACCATAGTTTCAAACTGTGTTCTTGAACATATTTTAAATATTGATTATTCTCTAAAAGAAATTTACCGTGTCCTAAAACCAGATGGATACTTTATTACCACGGTAATGACTGATAAATGGAATAATTATCTTTTGGGGAAAAAGTTATTAGGAAACTATTATGTTAACTACATGAGAAGAAAACAAACTCACCATCATTTATTTTCTTATCAAAGATGGACTAATTTATTCAAAAAAACTGGATTTAAAATCATTAAAGCTGTTGGTTACTTAAACGAAAAAAATTCGTGCTTTATGGATCTATCTCATTACCTTTCTCTTCTCTCTTTGATAACCTATCAACTCTTTAATAACTGGCAGATTTTTCCAAGATTAAATATTTTTTTATGGAAAAACTTTATCACTAAAAATATTAATATTAGAGTTAATGTTAAGAAATCTAGCGCATTATTTTTCTGCCTCTATAAACAGACGGAAAGCAAAGAGTTTTAGAAAAACTAGATTACTCAAGTAATAGTTTAGCTCTCTTAATAATTTTATTTTCGAAATAAAATAAGGAGGAAATAAGTTAAAACCGGAAATTTTAATATTACTGAATCCTGATTTTTTCAATCTTCTTTCTAAGGAAAAGTATGAACATTGAACCAGTCCTTTTTCTTTTTTAAAATCAAGAAATAAAAAAATAAACACCCACCAAAATAAATGCCAGCTATTTGGTTCGGAGAAAATTATTTTTCCACCTTTTTTTAAGTGACTATTAAATAATCTAAAATAATTACCTATATCGAGATGATGAAGAATGTCTGTACCTAAAATATAATCATACTTGCCATTTTTTGGAAATGTTTTACTTATTTGAAGATTTTTATTTTTTCCGATTTTAGTTGCCGTTTTTAATAATTGCTCCTGGGATTTTTTATCTATATCTATTGCTGTGATTTTATATCCGTTTTTCAATAAAGGAATAGTCAATCTGCCTCCTCCGCTTCCAAAATCAACAATCTTCTTATTTTTATCTTTTGTTAATCGTCTAAAAATGAAATTAATCTCATCTCTTACATGTAAAGGTGGATTAAGTATTTTTTCTTCAGAGTAATATTCAAGATTATAATTTTTTAACATTTTTATAGATTAAAACTTTCGGGTGATCATAGACAGTAAACATTTCCTCACTCCAACCATCATTAATTTGAAATTTGAAATTTGAAATTTGAAATTTTGGATACGCCGTAAACTCAATAATTTTTTTATAGTTTGTTTCTCCATTAAATAAATCTTGATAAAATTTACTCATTAACGGATATTTAGACGGCGTATCCATAATGCTCCCCCACCCGCGGTTAGAAGATAAAATATAATAATTAGCTTTTTCCAATGACATATTAATTTTTTTCCATTTTTCCGGATTATCAGGATCAAAGACCGGTAATTGTTCCCCGGAAAATTGTTTACCGTAATTATTGGCAACAGAAAGCGGCAGAGAATCATCCCATGATTCGCTAAGAATATAAGAGCCGCCGGGTAAATTTTTGTAAATCCATTCGGAAGCAGCCACCCGGCTATGTTTTTGCCGATAGATTGAAGTAAAAGCTAAAGGCCAAACCATTAATAAAATGACAAATAACAAATTACAAATGATAAATGATGTTTTATTATTTTTAATTCGTTCCAAAATTAAATTAATTCCAATTCCAGCAAATATGGCGAAAAACGGATAAAGATAGATAGTATAGCGGATTGATTTAACGAATTGAAAAGACTGATAAACAAAATAACCAACAACCCAAAGAAGAATAAGAAATAATGTGTTATTTAAAAGATTCCTCCACGCGCTTTGCTTGGTCGGAATGACAGAAACCATTCCAATAACCATAAATATAAAATATGGTATCCCAACCCCAAAAAACATCAAATTTATTAAAAGAAAACTCACCGGTTTTCCTATCCACTGGACCGTCGGCGGATACCAAACATCAGGCCGTGTAAATTGAGTCAACGACTTAATACTATTAAGAAATGAAGAGTTTAATCTAGGGTCAAAAAAATTAGCTGATTGAAAGTAATAGGGGTCAGCTAAGCGAAGAACAAAGTAAATTAACAAAACAAATCCTATCAATTTGCAGAAGGACTCTCCTTTAAAAGGACTCTCCTTTAAAAGGACTCTCCTTATTATAAAAAAGAGAATTAGAGGAAGGATATAAACTGCTGATATTTTGCAGGCCAAGGCAAGGCTGAAAAAGATAGCGGACAATATCAAATCCTGTAAGGGCATTGCGCGCAATGCCCCCACATAATATCGTAACGCAAGGTAAAACGACCCAAACATAAAAAAATTCAAAAAAGTATCAGTGGTAAAAAAATGTGAAGTTTGAATGGGATATACAGCAATTGCATAAAAAAAAGCTGCCCATAATGCTATATTGTCATTCTGAGGAAACGAAGTGACTGAAGAATCTAACGAAGCGTTACGTGACCTTCGGTCGCTAGATCCTTCGCTTCGCTCAGGATGACGATTAGTTAATAGTTTCGCTGTTTTATAAACTAAGAGAATAATCAAGAAATCAAAAAAAGCTGACAACATCCTCCCTTGAATAGTAAAAAGATTATAGTTATCTGCCCCATTAGCAGCAGCCAATAGTTTATTCAAAACCACCGGAAAAGTCCCATAAACATAAAATTTATAGCCGATATTTTCTGGATTAAAAGTTGATGTTTTGGGATTTAAATAGTCAGAAAAACTTTTCGGCATTTTCATCGCCGTCCCCACCATCGTCAAAAACCTCTCATCTGGGTGAAGATGTTGGTTTTGGTCCCAGTTAACACCGATAAAACGAAAGTATAGACCAACGGAAAGAATTAATATTAATAAAAACTTTTTCATTTGAAGATCTTTCTAAATTTCGTCGTCACCTGCTTAAAAAGACCTCCTTCCTTGCTCAAAAAATACTGAAAAAGATCGCGGGTAGTAATGACGCCTATTGGATGATGCTCTTCGTCAATAATAATAACACTGCCGATTTTCTTTTCCAGAATAAGATTAAACGCTTGAAACAATGGCTTTTCTTGAGATAAAGTCAGAACATAGTTCTTCATAAAATTCTTAACTTTTTGACTATAAAGATGAATTTTGTTGCCTTGTCTTCCACTTCTCTCTTGTCTTCTATCTGGCGAACCTAAAAAAGAAATTAAATCATAATAACTCAAGACTCCTTTTAGTTTCATCTCTTGATTAATAACAATCAGTTTGGAAATCCGCGTTTTACGAAAAATGTCAAGAGCTTTGGCGATGCTATCTTCCTCATAAATAACTAGTAATGGCCGTTTTTTACTTTTTATTAACAGTTCAATTTTGTCTTTATAGATCGGTAAATTTTTTAAGTGAGATAAAACCCTTCGGGCGGAAATCACTCCTAAAAATCGTTCTTTCTCCTCAGGACGTTTAATATTCTCAAAGACCGGCAGATAGTGAATCTTTGACTGAATAAGCAGATTAATAACTTTAAAGAGAGAGTAATCGGTAAAGATCTTTGGTGGATGGACAAGACAGTGTTTAACCTTAGTATTACCGGGATAAGACGATTTAATTAAGCAATGGTAGGGATTAATTATTCCTAAAAATTTCTTTTTCTCGGAAGGACGCTCAACGTCCTCAAAAACAAAGAGCGCATCATGAGAGGTCGAGAGTTTGCTTAAAGCGTAGGAAAGATGATCTTCAGGAGAAACTGATATTATGTTTTCTTTCTTGATAATATCAGTAAGAGAAATCATATATTAATGATAACAAATTACAAATTACAAATCACAAATGACAAATAACAAATCAAATTCAAATATCAAATGTTTAAATATTAAAACATTTATTATTTGTTATTGAATTGTCATTTGAATTTTGTTATTGGAAATTTTATAGAATAAATATACCGTCTTTATAAATAAGTTTTTTTGTTCTGTCTTTTAAAATAGCCTCTACTTTTCGATTTCCTGTCATAATAATATCAACGTGCTCCGCTGACTCATTAAAGCCTAATTTCTCCCAGTCTTTTTTGGTCATTTTTTTGACTGCTCCAGTATAGCAATCATGATAAGAGCTACCAAGGGCTAAGTGAGTATTACCCCACTTTCCGCCGAAGTTTTCATCATATAAAGTATTGGCCATAAAACGACTAATTTTAGAAAATCTTTTATCAGTCAAGGAAAACTCACCGATTTTATCAGCGTTTTTTTGGGAGACAATCGCCTTTAAAAGCGCTTCATTTTCTTTGGCATTAGTTTTAACAACCTTTCCTTCTTTAAACTCTAGATAGATTCCTTTAATTAAGTTGCCATAACGGTATAAAGGAAAGTCAAAAAAGATATGGCCGTTTACTCCCCGCCAATCAGGCGAAGTAAAGATCTCAAAAGAAGGAATATTGCATCCTTCTCCACCTTGCCACTGTCTTTTTTCTCCTAAGTTAATCCAGAGGTTGGTATCTTTTGAGGTTAGGTGAAGTCTTTCAATCGGTAATTTATTCAGTTTATTTTTTATATAATCGATCTGTTGAAATGTTTTTTTCCATGTAGGGATCGGGTTATCCGATCCTAAATAACAAGTGCTAATAATCTCTTGCCAAAATTCCTCTTCGGTCAACCCTGCTTCTTTAGCCATTCCTTCAGTTCCAAACAAACACAAAGACCAGGTTAGTTTTCCTTCGTCTTCTTTATTAAAGAGCCATTTTTTAAGAGTGCCTGTTGGTTTATTGGCTTTGATAATTTTTTTCGGATCAACATTTTTCAGTAAAAATGGGTCGCGAAGAGCGATGAGATAGATTCGGTGATCAATCGTCTCAACTAAAGATTTAGTATATTTTTTGGGAAAAAACTTTAGCTGGTCATCTTTGGCTTTGTTAAAAAGAATTTTTTGGAACTTTTCCTCATGGCTTTTGATGATCGGATAAGCGCCTTTTTCCAGAATCCGCTGATAAACCGCCAAAGCCAAAGGTAGCGCTTCAACGTCGTATTGAAGATAAACAACTTCTTTTTCCTTAATCCCCTTTCCTTTTCCAAGGGCAAAATCTATCATTACCTTGGCATAGTTTTCCAGGATTTTTTGAGAAGGAGTAAACATAAGAATAATAGTATAACATCTGATAAAATATATTAATATGACTAATCTTTGGGACTATGATAAAAAGGAACTGGAAAAGACCGAAGAAGGAAGGATAAAAATATTGGAGCGTTTGATTAATTTTGGAGTCTATCTTAAAGATAGACAAAAAATTCCGGTTGATCAAGTCAAAAAGTACTGGAATAGACTTAAACTCGAACCTGGAAGAAGAAATTTTCTCAAATTTATCATATGGGGAAAATAGGAAAAATTTCCTTACAGAATGTTAAAATAAATTATTCTTTATCTTCCAGCACAAAAAAGCTATTACATTTATTTTTATATCAAAAGCCTAAGGATTATGTCGATCTTTATTTCATCTTAAAAGAAAAAAGCTCTATCTGGGATTTGCTGAAAATCGTTAAGACTAAATTCAAACTCGATCTTGACCTTATTTCTTTAGGTGAAGACTTTCTTAATTCAAAAAATATAAAATTCTTACCGCAAATGATTAAACCTCTCACTTTAAAAGAATTAAAAGACTTCTTTAAATTGCAAGCTGTCAAACTCGGAGCAAAAATCACCCGCGCGTAGTTTTCGAGGATAGTTTTTGAAGGAACGGATATAATCAGAAATGATCATAGATTGCAGTTGAAAATAAAATATAAATTAGTATACTAATTATTGGTGAGAGAGTTTTTACTCTCCATGACGCTGACGTCCTAAAAACCAAAGCGTGAGGCACCACTAAAAAATCTTCATTTTTTGTCCATTACTGATAGAAATATTTTATTTTTTTTGAAATCTTCGATAATTATTACTCTGATTTTCCTTAATGATTTTTGGTTATTTTCATCTACTTCCAACATCCCTTCCAAAGCATAATACGTCCTGCCTTTTTTCTTTTTAATGTTTTGGACTAATTTTGAATTTTCTATAATAGTCTTTACATGTGGAAGTAACTTTAGTCGACGATATACATCATTAGATATTCGCTTTTTGTGACCGGTAGCGCCTATTAGATGCCTCCAGCCCAATAAACTTATTCTAACTTTCGATCTAAAAGCCGGACAATTTATTCCATCAGTTTTCCTCCAAGAATCATAAACTTTCCAGGACTCGTTTTGGGCTTTTTTAATATTAATGTATTTCGTCATTTCCAAAATTATAGGAGTTAAGTTAACTTTTGTCTATGGACTATAATCAACAAAACGAGGCTAAAAAATCCACCATTACCCTAGCATAGTTTTTGAGGATTTTTTGATCAGGAACAAACATAAGATAATTAGTATAACATTTGCGTTGTTAAAAATCGAAAATAGAGTTTAATAAAATTAAAGATCATTTAATCTATCGGCAAACTTATAAATTTCATGCACATTGATTCCTTGAAGAGAAGTGGAAATTTCGTTGGAATGAACTATAAGATCAATTATTTCATAAACATATTCTATTGGGTATTCTGTGACTATATCTACATAACTTTGATCTATTTCTGTTCCAATACTTTCTCTCAATTCAAGAATAGCTTCTTTTTTATCATCTCCTCTTAACATTTTTCTAAAAAAAATCAACAATTGTTCAGCAAATAAATGGCCTCTTTTTTCAAATAAATACTTTTCTTCTCCTAAGAATGTATAATAGAAAGAATCAATATCAAATCCCATTCCCGATTGAGCGAATAATTCTTCTAAATATTTTCCGCATAAGCCTAAAATTGAACAAAAAATTATTAAAGTAATTGATCTTTTTTCTTGATTGGTTAAATTTTTTTTCTTTTCTAATAGTGAATTTAAATGAGAAATAATAATAAGTGGAAAAAGAGTTTCGCCCGCAGCTCCTTCCAAACGTATTTGGTCAGTTGGTATGATCATAAGTTCACCCATTCTTAAAGATGAAATACCGTATGCCAAGCTCCAATGATCATATTTATTTTGAATAACTAAATCTATCAGCATATTCGTACTAATACCACGACTTAAATAGACTAATACTTCTGGATTTTTATTTGCTATTTTAAAGAGCCAGCGCAAATGCTCCAGCAATTCGTTCCCTTTCAAATATAAAAGAGATCCTCTTTTATCTGTTATGACAGAGAGTTTAGAAATAGCTTTTCCTAGTATTCTCTCAATATTTTTTTTGTCTTTGGGTAAGTCTCCTTTTATATGAGTATGAGTAAGGTTTTCTTCTTTTTTAAAATTTCCTATGAAAAAATGTCTATTGGCTCTTTTTTGACCTGGCAGAAGTTCATTACGTACAAAGCTTGCTTGTCCCCCATTTTCTATCGACTTTAATACTTCTTCACCCTCTCTGTCTACTGTAATGCATTTATGGCACGCAGTATAAAAAGCTTCCTGCAGAGACACCTCAGGCGGCCCAGAAAAAAGCGCTAAAAGAATTTTACCTGGCCATATGCCCTCTTCAGATAAATTTAAATGTTCCAAACTTCTTTGTGCACCGGTAATAATAATATTGGTCTTACCATTAAAATATTGATGTATGCCTATAGGATATTCTTTATAGAATTGTTTTATTGCTTGATCATAACTTTCTGTTTTCGGATACAGTCTGATGATTTGCTCAAAAAAATTAAATATTTGTGCAGGAAACAGTGTAGCCCGTTCATCATTAGCCAATAAAACTGTATCTCTAAATAATAGATTGCCTACTTCTTTATCTTCTAATAAACCAAAATAAGTTTCACCGGCCTCTTGACAATAACCCCAATCATTCAAAAAGTCTGCATGGGTAGCAAAGTTCAGTTCTTGGATAAAATGTTCCATTTTCCCAAAACCTTTTTCTGTCAATTCTGGCAAGTTGTCTCTAAATCTATCCATCGTTCTCTTTATAAAAGTCGTTACTTTTGGCGAAATGTACAAAAAAGGATTTTCGGTATTAAAAATAATATATATAGCTTGAGCAATTAAACTATTATCTTTAGTTTTTAAGGCGTCTATCATCCATTGATATAAATCTTTCCCTAACGCTTCCGCTCTAAATCTATTAGATAAAAAATTACGATCATCAGAATTTTTTATAACCTTTCCATCTTTGAAATCAGAAATCCGACTTTTTTGAAGATGATATTTATTAACGGTTTTTATAAAATCAGTTTTTCGTGATTGGTAATAGATATTTTTTTCGATTTCCAACCCTGATGAATGCTCATTTAAACGATCATAGTCTTGAATCAAATTACCCCAGGTCATTTGCGCGTATACATTTCTGACTTTCTGGCAGATCAGATCCAACTCTGAAGCTTGAGCATCTTCTTTATTCCAACCTTTTAAAGCATCAGGCAACCGCTGCGAAATCGGAACAAATTTTTCTTTTTGAGGGCCTTCTACTCCTGCCATAAGTAGCTAATTTTATCATACTATAGGGTTTTAAAAACAATGAAGTTTATCACAAACCATGAGCCAACCTACAGAAGATTTTTATTGAAAAAAACCTGATTCATAGGGAAGGTGTTGTCATCTCAATAAAATTTGATATAATATATCATACAAAATATGGCAGCGTTAAGCGAAGTACAAATTTCTTCTCATGAAGTAATGTCTCGGACTGAAATGGTTTTAAAACCATTTATTTCCGGTTTAGGAAAAGTTGAGTTGACTAATCTCCTTGGAAGAGATTTTTCTAAATTAACAATGACAATAGATAGAACAAATCCTAATCTTCTTAATTTCAGATATACAGATCCAAGAAATAATAATGTTTTAATGAATATACAAGCTAATACTGATAAACAAAATCTTTATGATTTTAATCGGTTGCGGATCTCAGTTGACTTTGTCCATAAATTTTTAGATGGTACTCATAGAGGTTTTCGGCTCTTATATCATCCTTTTGAAAGAGATAAGCTTGATGACTGTGCATTATCTGAAATTCAAATACTCCCTAAACAAGGTGAATATCTTTTTCCTTGGAGTCAATACAAAATGAAAGATAGAGACAAACCAAATGTATTAGATTTTCCAAGAAGAGAAAAAATGATTTATATTGAGTTAATTGAACCAGACATGACTACTCCTAATTTACATAGTTTTGTACCTTATTCTTTAAAATATAATCAGGGGGAAGATTATCATAAAGTCAGACTGGTCGCTGAAAAAGATAATAAATATTGTAAAGACCCTTTTGAAATAACACTACCTGCCCATATTGGTCTATCTAAAGAAGCGTTAAAAGATACGCTTGAACATGTTCAGAAAATTCAGTCTTGAGTAAGACCTTGCTCTATTGTTGATAGCCTTTCGGCAAAAAATGGCGGAGAATGTGGCCGGCGTCTCCGACGGCCCGGTCGCCTATTAAATAATAACTGGAGTTTAGCTCGTTTGCGCAGCCAACCGTATAAAAATAGGTTTTTATTCCCAACTCTTCCAAAGCCTTTTTCATAAAAACAATCCCCTGTTTGGTCGCCGAGATTGACCGATGATAGATGGCTGAAGGAACGATGCCAATTTTCTTCGCTGCTAAAATAAAGGCGGCCGTCGAGGCACCGGAAGCCGGATTGACAAAGTCGGCCATCATCACTGGCTGGTGATTAATTTTTTTTAGACCAACTTCATCCCGCCACTTAACCGTCGCCGTCAGATAGTTGGCCGGCTCTTCCTTAAGATGGGTCCTTTTCGTCACTACCCTGATCTCATTGTGCACCTTAGCATCTTTGTCAAGCCCTAAAGCCAATCTGGTTGTTACCAGTCCCGCCCTCTCCAGAGAAACAGGAATTTCTTTAAGATCGGTCAGGGAAAAGTCGCTTTGGTACTTTCTTAACAACCGATAGCCTTCCTCAGCTAACTGAAAGTATTCGCTGCAAACTTTTTTGTCATCGTATAAAACCGCACTACCAACTATCTTCTGAGCTAGTTTATTAATTCTCTCCATTAAATGCTTTGCTTCGTAATAATAGTTCTCTAGAATGAAGATTCCTTTTTTTTCTGGATTTTTAAACCAGACACCGCGGTATTTACCAATCAATGGGATAAAAATATCTTTAAACTTTACCAGATGATCGACTAATAGATCGCCATAGAACCCTTTAGGATCACGAAGATATGGGTAAACATTCAGTTTCTTCTCATAATCACCTGATTTAATAGTTACTTTGTCAAAAATCATAGAATAATTTTCAATAGCGTACAAATTAATAATCTTATAGCTTTCTCTTTTAAGTACTAATGAACTGTCACTTCATCGGTTCCAAGGTATGTAAAAACAAATTGAACATAAACGTTGTTTGTATTGCCAATATCAGCCCGTTTGGCATCGATGATGATAGGAATTTTCGGATATTTATTCTTTAAATAGTCACAGGTATCTTTTAATGCTTTAACACCAATATGTCCTATAGACTCATAGAAGGCAGTGTTCAACTTGTATGAACAAACCAGGTCACAAGTGGCGTCGATAATAGACTTATTGAACGAAAATTGATTACTTTTAATCTTGGAAGCATTAGTATCCAACCCGACACAGACCAAGGAGTTATTCTTTTTAATGATCTTCTCTAGTTTCTGTTGAAAGGTCATAGTTCTAATCGATTAATCAATTGTACTACTAATTTTTTTGGGTCACGATTAAATATTACCTCAGCTCTTGTTTTTTTAATAATCTTTTTCATTAATTTTGGTAACTCGTCGGCGACTCCTCCGCTCCCAGTCAAGACGCCAATGATTTTTCCAAAGTCATAGAGATTAGTAAACTCGTTCATTGTTCCCCAGCGGCCGGAGATGATAATGCCGGCATCGCAGGCAACGACCAAGGTAATACTACGATACTTCTTGCAAATGTTTAGATCTTTTTTAAAAGAATAGTTATTAGGAATATAAAATAATTTTTTATAAATACTCAAGTCCTGCCTTGGATAGATCTTTTTCTGTTCTTTGAGATTAACCGCAGGCGCAAATCCCCATACCTCAGTACCTAAAGAAAAAGCAGTTGAGGCGACGCGGTAAGGTATTCCTTCGCAAGCACCAGTAAGAACAATCAGATTATGTTTACTCAACTCTTTTCCCAGCTCTTCGGCTTTTTTTAAGGCTTTTTCCTCATCCTTCGCCGACCCGAAGACACCGATTTTGTATTTCATGGATTAATTATTGAGAATTATCTGTATTTATTAATTTCTTCTTTTAGTTTTTTTGCCTCTTGGCGAGCGGTAGCAGCAAAATCAGGACCAGATGAAGCAAAAATTATCCCGCGAGAGGAATTAATGATCATCCCAGCGCCTTTAGAGTTTAGTCCTGCCTTGACGGTTTTTTCGACATCACCTCCTTGAGCGCCAACTCCAGGCACTAAAAATGTCATATCACCGGCGATCTTTCTTACCTCAGCCAACTCTTCAGGATAAGTCGCGCCAATAACCATCATACAGTTACCTAATTTATTCCATTCCTTGGTAACTTTTTTAGCGACTATTTTATATAAAGGTTCACCTTGTGAGACTAAATCTTGAAATTCTCCAGCGCCTTTGTTGGATGTCCTGCATAAAATAATAGAGGCTTTATCTTCCCGCTCTAGAAACGGTCCCATTGCCTCATGGCCTAAATAAGGATGAAGCGTAATCCCATCGGCTTTAAGAAAATCAAAGGCATATTTGGCATAACCATCATTAGTATTACCGATATCAGCTCGCTTGGCATCAATAATGGTAAAAACTTCCGGATATTCATTATTGATATAATCAAAGGTCATTTTCAATTCCTTTATCCCCTCCTCCCCTCGCGCTTCATAAAAGGCAGAGTTAGGTTTATAGGCACAAACAAAATCGTGAGTAGCATCAATAATTGCTTTATTAAATTCAAAGACAGCGTTTTCTTTCGACTTTAAATACTCAGGAATTTTATTAAAATCACTATCCAATCCTACGCAAACTAGAGAATTATTTTTTTTAACAATCCCATCCAGTTTTTCCTGAAAGGTCATATTTTTAAAGAATTTTTAATTGAAATAAGTATAGATTATTTATAAATGTAGTTCAAGGGTTGTTGAGAAAGGTTTGTGGATTATGGTTTTTGAAATTCTAATACCATAAAAAATGAAGTAGTTCTGTAAGCCTCATCTAATTTATGTTTTTTTATTTGTTCATCATTGGCTAATAATTCTACTCTTTGTATAAATTTTAATCCAGCTTCTTCTGCTATTCTGACAAGTTCTTCTGGTGGCCAATAATTATTTGTAATTTTTTCCATTCCGTCTGCTTTTTGAATCATTCTTACAAAAGGATCCCCTGGTTTTAAATTTTCTGGTTGACCTTCACTCCACTCCGTCCAACGACTTGCAGTACGAGCATCTAATGTTGTTGGATTTGGCAAACTCACAACAAATTTACCTCCAGCTTTTAAGATTCTGACGGCTTCCTTAAAAGCTACCGTTGTAACTTCTACAGAAGGAGAATTATTTATGACTAGACTACTTATTGCAGCATCATATTTATTCGAAGGTAAACCTGTATTATCTATACTTGCAACGTTATAACTGGTTTTTTCTAACAAATCTTGTTCATAAGCTCTCTCTGATGCAACTCCTATCATCGCTGGAGATATATCAATGCCGTCAACTCTCGCCCCATTCCTTGCTAATTTATTAGATAAAGCACCATTTCCCATACCTAAATCTGCAATTACTTTTACCTCGACATTACCTAACATTTCAAAAATTGGTGCATCGCTAAAAAGTTCAATGTCAGGAGGATGAATATAGTTTCGAGCTTTATCCATATCTTGCCAGTTACTTTTTGCTTCTGGTAATTTTCTAGCTACTTTATTTTCCCAATCTTTAACTCTATGGAGTGCTGATAAAACCTTTGGTCTTACAACTGTACTAACTAAAAGAGCGTCAGTATCCACTCCTACAATAACTCCATCGATTAGCTTAGCAGCTTGAGATAAACCTTCAAAATGTTGACCTCTTAATAAATATGGATGATTATGAGCAAACGGAACATGAACTCTATGGTATTTTACACCTGCAAACAATCGTTCTCCTAAATTAGGTCTTAGTTGTTTTGTGGATAATGCTTCTAAACCCATAAGTACCCACCATTATACCAGAATATCCTGTTATTTCAATCCCTTTGCCTCTAAGTATTTTTTCCCATGACCAACGTCAGTGTTGATGGGAACATTTTTTTTGCAAAGCTCACAGACGGATTCATCAAATGCTGAAGCTTTTAATATTCCCAAAGCACTAAAAGGGGCTCCAACCAGTTCTGAATTTACATGTTCCGGATCACGATTAACCATGACGCAAACGGCAACGACATTTCCGCCGATTGCTTTCACGGTGTCAACAACTTTTCTGACTGACCCGCCGGTCGTTGTTAAATCTTCAATGACCAAAACATTTTTTCCTTTGACTAATTTGTCATAACCACGAGTAAAGATCATATTTTTATCCAAGGTTTTTTCTGTATAAACTCCAAGAATTTCTTTACCTTTTAATTTTGATAAATGATAAGCAGTCCATTGAGATAAAATAATTCCACCCAGAGCCGGAGCGGCCACAACATCAATATCAACATCCTTAAATTTTTCCGCAAACAACTGACCTATCTTCGAAGTTTCCTCTGTGTGAGGATAAACTGCATCTTTATTAACATAAACACTCCCGTGTTTTCCAGAAGTATAAACAAAATGAGAATCGGTAATAACGGCACCGACTTTTTTTAAGATATCAACAACATTGTCCATAAATATATATTTAATTTATAAATTAATAATAATTATAGCATTTCAGAAAACAATAATATTCGGATTCTTACTAACCTGAAGACTCAATTTTGTATCAAGGGCTGTCCGTTCATACAAAAGTCCAGCTGTTAAATGATCAATATTCCAGTCTTTACATATTTTTGAAAGCATCGGATTTATTTCTGTGTAACCTCCTAAACCCCCATGCTCTTCTGGTTTTTTGTATCCTTGTATCCAAAAACTTCCTGATGTTTTATTATCCGATTCAAAAATATTGATCCAATCTTCATATAACATTCTGTGTCCTTGTTTTTCGAGTGCTCTACCTTGAAATTCATCCAAGGCATGAATATCAAGACTGGTGTCTGCCATCATAGCGGCATGACTCCGTCTTCCACTTTCATCTATGGCAAAACCTAATTTTGTTAATGCGTCAATAACTGTTGTGTAACGCGGCTGAGGACGAGGACTAGATGTATCATATATAAGAATATCTGTTGAACCTTTATTTATTACACGTGGCGAGATATCTCTTAAAATATCATCAGGGCCACGAAAGGATCTTCTTTCTTCTATGGTTTGTGCGTTATAACTATCAACTTCATTATAATAGCGCTCTCTTCCCTCATCATAAGGATAATCAATAGAAGGAATTCCAGTTTTTTCAGTCATAGGATCGCCTAAAAATTTTCGCAACTGGTATAACTGATAAGAACGTCTGTTTGATTTTATTTGGCGTCTTACTTTTTCAGGTATTTCTGGTAGTGAATATTTTTCTAAATTGTCTCTATATTCTTGCAATCTTTGTAATCGTTCTTCTTCGGGAGATTTTTTTAGTCCTAAACGTTTTAATAATTTTAAAGGGAGTGGAGTTGCGGCTAAACTTTTTTTTAGTTCTTCTATCGCTTCATCATATTCTTTAATTTCCTGGCGTTTTCTTTCTAGGGTTTCCTCTATACGTTCTAGAATAACAGGATCTAGTTCTTGTAATAGATTTCTTTCAAATAAAGCATCGTCCATAATTTAAATTATAATATTTTAAAAAATCAGAAGGATATTATAATTGAAAATCCAGTAATTTATCTAACTCTTGATTGGTTAATAATTTATTCTTTAAAATAATTTCTCTGATTGTTTTTCCGGTTTTTAGAGATTCTTTGACAATGTTTGAGACTG
>Ga0210057_1001393_pt1 | contig 36945 bp, 45 predicted proteins | sample CryGeyCG2114_010_2_FD_183968 | JGI IMG/M metagenome (GOLD analysis project Ga0210057, IMG submission 183968) | Groundwater microbial communities from aquifer - Crystal Geyser CG10_big_fil_rev_8/21/14_0.10 (SPAdes) (version 2) | ecosystem: Environmental > Aquatic > Deep subsurface > Groundwater ... | reverse complement strand
TGGCAAAAAAAGAAAAAATTGTTTGCGATAAAGAAAAATGTGTTAAATGCGGAATATGTTCTAGTCACTGCCCTAAGAAAGCAATAACTCTTAATCCTTTTCCTGAGATTGATAGCAAGAAATGTATAAGGTGTTTTTGCTGTATTGAAGTTTGCCCTGAACATGCCTTGCATTTGAAAGATAATATTGCAAGTAAAGTTGGGAAGATAATTGAAAAGATGAAGAAGAAATAAGAAAACCAAAAGATTTAAATATCTATAGCAACTATATAACTTACTATGGAAACGACAGTACAGATAAGCAAAGAGCTTTTAGAAAAGTTAGCAAGAATGAAAATGCATGAAAAAGAAAGTTATGAGAATGTAATTTGGGATTTAATAGAGGACAGAATGGAATTTTCCGAAGAAACAAAAAAGAATATTGCTTTAAGTGAAAAAGAAATAAAAGAGGGCAAAACAATTTCTATTGAAAAAGTCAAAAGGAAATTGAGAGTTTAGGATGTATTCTGTTGAATTTTCACAGACAGCAGAAAATCAACTTTATAAATTAGAAAAAAATATTCAGAAGAGGATTATAGAAGTTTTAGAAAGAATTAAAATTAGGCCATTTCATTTTGTTAAAAGAAAACAAGGAACAAATTATTTTATTTTAAGGATTGGAAATTACAGAGCTATTTTGGATATAAATCGAGAAAAGTTGATTATCTTTATATTGGAACTAGGACACAGAAAGAATATCTATGAAAGGTAGGAAAGTTTAATAAATCCTATTTCTATAAACTTTCTAAACAATCTGTTTCGTAAATTATTTAAAGGTAGATAGCCTCAACAAATTGTTTGCGCGGGTGGCACAACGGCACTGCGTTCGCCTGCAGTGTAAACCTTTAGAAGGTTTCCAACTGTCGTGCTTAACAGCACAACACATCAACCAAGTCTGTTGATGGCGACAGCAAGCGAATTTTCAAGGGTTCGACTCCCTTCCCGCGCTTTCTAAAAATTTATAAAGCTATATGTAGTGGGTAAGATATGGCAGTTGTAACAAAGAAGGCATGGCCAGAACTTTTTCAAGCTGTTTTGGATGGAAAGAAAAATTTTGATTTGAGACTGGATGATAGTGAGATAAAAGAGGGAGATGTTTTAGTTTTGGAGGAATATAATCCGGAAACAAAACAATATACGGGAAGAAAAATTGAGAAAAAAATAAATTTTGTTATGAAAACTAAAGATTTAAAATTCTGGACAAAAGAGGAAGTTGATAAGTACGGCTATGTTGTAATTGGATTTTGAAAAAGGAGTAAAAAACAAAAACACTTGTTTTTATATAAAAACAAAATGTTTATAAAGATAAAAAACAATAACAAGGATATGCAAGAGTTAAAATTTTTACGACTGGTTAAGTTTTTTTTAGCAAATCCATATCAAGAAGTGTACTTGAGGGAGCTTTCTAAGAAATTGAAGATAAGCCCGTTTGCAATTAAAAAATACTGCGATATATTATTGAAGGAAAAACTAATTAATGAAGAGAGAAAAGCTAATTTGAGGTATTTTAAACCAAATACAAGCAACTTGTTTTTTAAGCAGCTGAAAGTAGCCAATAATATTTATTTAATACAAAAATTTGGATTGATAGAATTTTTAAAAGAAAATGTAGCAAATGTTTCCTCTATCATTCTTTTTGGTTCTATAGCTAAAGGGGAGGATGATGAAAAAAGCGATGTTGATTTATTGATAATTGGGAAAGACAGCTATTTGGACTTAAGCAAATTTGAAGATGAACTTGGAAAAGAAATAACTTTGCATATTTTTAGCTGGAGTGAATGGAATAGAAAAGCCAAAGAAGATAATCCTTTCTATTTTGAAGTTATAAGCGAAGGTATAAATTTATTTGGAGAACTTCCTGTTGTAAAATGGAAATAAGAAATGCAGAAGACTGTTTTAGATTTAGGTTGTTGAGAAGAATAAAGCCAGACTTAGAAAAATCAAAAAAATCTATAGAAATAGCGGAAAATAGATTGGTTAGGGCAGAAGAAGCAATTATATTAAAGATTTTTGATTTTGCAGTTGTTGAGTCTTATATGGCCATGTTTCACGCTTCTAGAGCTTTATTGTATAAAGACGGAATACAAGAAAAAAGCCATTATGCTATTTACATTTATTTAAAAGAAGAATACTCGGACAAGATTCCTTTACCAACAATTAATTTCTTAAATATACATAGGACAGAGAGGCATGAAGCAATGTATGGACTAGAGTATAAACCAGAAGAAAAAGATGCTACAATTGCTTTAAATGATGCAAAAGATTTTGTTAAAGAAATTAAAAAAAATTTAAACAGCATTAAAAAACAGAACTAAAATGTATATAGTAAAAAAGAACATTAAAGGAAAAGAGTATTATTATGCCCGGAAAAGTGAAAGAAAAGGAGATAAAGTTATTTCTAAGACAATTGCATATTTGGGAAAAAATAGGAAGGAAGCTGAGGAGAAATTAGAAACAATTAAAAATGCAGGAAATAAGAAGCCAGTTATGGTAGAAAAGCAGGGAATTAAAGAACAAAAACCAGTAAAAAAACAAATTAAGGAACTAACAATAGATGAGTTAACTGCATTTTGCAAGAGAAAAGGATTTGTGTTCAAATCTTCTGAAATATATGGTGGATTTTCTGGTTTCTGGGATTATGGGCCTTTAGGTGTGGAATTATTCAATAATATTAAACAGGATTTTTGGAAATTTTTTGTTCAGGAAAAAGAAAATATGGTTGGAATAGATGCCTCAATTATTTCACATCCTAAAACATGGGAAGCTTCTGGACATTTAACAAGTTTTTCAGATGTTGCTGTTGTTTGCAGAAAATGCAAGAAAGCAACAAAAATTGATAAAAGTGAGATAGGCAAGAAATGTGAATGTGGAGGAGATTATGAAGTTCAGGGGACATTTAGTTTATTATTTAAAACTTCAGTAGGTGCTTTAAATCCAATTGAAGCATATTTAAGAGGAGAAACTGCACAAGGGATGTTTTTAGATTTCAAGCAGATTTATGAGACAGCTAGATTAAAATTACCTTTTGGAATATTACAAATTGGAAAATGCTTTAGAAATGAGATTGCACCAAGAGATTTCTTATTTAGAAGCAGGGAATTTACAATTGCTGAATTTGAATTTTTTATTCATCCTGAAAATGATGATTGTGAATTAGATGACGAGCATCTTAACTTGAGGTTAAGATTGCTGGATAAAGAAAGCCAGATACAAGGAAAAAATGATATAAAAGAAACGACAATTGGAAAAATGTTAAAAGAAAAGAGATTAGGAAACTGGCATGCTTACTGGTTAGCTGAACAGCTTTTATGGTTTGCTAATTTAGGGTTGGATATGAAAAAAATAAAAGTAAGAGAACATACTAAAGATGAATTATCTCATTATTCTTCTGCTACTTTTGATTTGGATTATGAATATCCTTTTGGAAGTATGGAAATAGCAGGAAATGCAAATAGGGGGCAGTATGATTTGAAACAGCATGAGAAATTTTCAGGACAGAAAATGGAAGTATATGATGAGGAGAGCAAGAAAAAAGTTATTCCTAGAGTAATAGAACCTACATTTGGTATTGACAGAATATTTTTAGCTTTGATATGCAAGAGTTATGAGTATGATTCTAGCAGAGAAAATGTTGTTTTGAAGCTACCTGGAAAATTAGCTCCGATAAAAGTTGCTATTTTTCCTATTGTGAAAGGAGAATTTGAAAAATTATCTAGAGAAATCTATTTGCAGTTGAAAAAGGGATTTAATGTGATTTATGATACAGGAGGAAGTATTGGAAGAAGATATGCAAGAATGGATGAAGTTGGAACGATGGCATGTATTACAATCGATGGGCAGAGTTTGGAAGACAATACTGTAACCGTTCGCGATAGAGACACTACTGAACAAGTTCGAGTAAAAATAAAAGAGCTTAAAGATATTCTCAGACAGGTTATATTCGAAGGAAAAAATATTTTAGATTTTGGAAAAAAAGTTAACACTCGAGTTAAATAATTTCTGCTATTTCTCTGTCTGTTTCTTCGATATTATTATAAATTTCTTCTTGAGAGATATCTAATATTTTACATATATTCTCTAGCAAATATAAAGGAATTCTATTTTTTCTAACCTTCCATGCTGATAATGTGGCTTTATTTAACTCTAAAAATTTGGACGCATTAACATATGTTTTAAACTTTTCAAGAGTTTTGTTAAATACACTATTATGGAACTCTTGCTTTAAAAAAACTGTTGATTTACCTGAAACAAATTTGCCGATAGTCTTAGGTTTGTTGCCAAGCCTTATCTTTCTTCTATTTCTTAGTATCATAAGGTGGTTTCTTACTGTTAGAAAGCTGCAGTTAAGCCGCTTTTTTATTGTATTTGCATCAGCAACCCTCATTTCTTTTAATAATTCATATATATTTTTAGTATTTTTGAAATCTTTTTCATAAGTTACCTGTTGCGATTCAAAACTCTTATATGTAAGCCATCTCAGTAACTCTGCTTTTTTAGTTCCCTTTTCAAAATATTCTAAAAGCTTTCCGACATTCTCGTTTGCGAAAGTATAAACCGAATATTCTTTACGATTATTGAGGAAACTTCCAACTTTTAGCCCATCTTTTTCTAAAATGTCTTTAATTGAGTTTGCGAGATTAGGGCTAATCGTGCTAAAGGATATAGTCTTTCTTTTTGTGACACAACCATCGAACATTATTACTCCTTTAGCAAATTCTTTTCGTATCTTAAATTCCGAATTTTTTATTATTTCTGGCTCGGAGACTATATCTGTCTTACAGCCCGGTAAAAAACCAAAAAAAGTTATTAAATATCTCGCCAATATCTTATTAGAGAATATTATTCTCCATGCTAAATCTCTTTGATAAAAAGAATTCGGCTTTATTTCAAATAAACTAAATACCCAGTTGTTAAATGCTTCAACATTTGATTGATATTCATCAGTTAATTCAATTGCATAATGTGCTTGTGTTTGAAAATTCCTATTTTCTTTAGAAAAGTCAGCAAGTTTATAGTAATTCTCTCTGTTTAATGAAATTGAAATATAATACTCTTTTCTGGACTGGCTTTTTTTAATGTTGCCTAAACCCTTTACCTTTTCTAACCCTTCTTCTTTTTTTGAGGAAACAACAAACTGGATGCTTAAACTCCCATCTGCGCAAAAAGCCCCAATGATTTTGGCAAGTTCTTTAGATAGTTCTTTAACTGCTTTTATTGGTTTGGAAGAAGCAGAATTTACTTTCAAATATTCTATTGAATTTTCTAGCAGGCTCTTGTTAAATTTTTCCTCTCTAGAGAGTTCACATAATTCTAGAATAATTGGAATTGGATAGAACTTGATCTTGCCCTGTAACAATCTTTTTATTGAAGTATGTGCGCAAGAAAGCTTTTTTTCAATTAGTCTGCTGATTTGTTCTCTATTTGTCTTTTTACTTTTTATTATTTCTTTCTCTATTTTTGAAATAATCTCTTTTACATTTTTTCCAGAAATGCAAATCCAGCTTCTAGGATGTTTATCCCACCTTTTGTTGTTTAATGACAATAGACTAAATTTATTACTCATAATATCTTTATAACAATTGACTTTATAAACATTTCTTACTACCTTTTAATGACTTGCGGAGAGATAACATCAGAGATAGAGATAGCACAAAACAGATAAGAGTGAAAATTTCTGAATTAAAAGAAATTTTGAGAAAACTTATTAATTCTGAGATTGAGTTTGAAAAAGCTGGGAAAATAGTAGAGACAAGGGTGAAAGAAGTTTAAAATGCTAAAATTTAAATAGCGAAAAATGTTAATTTACATATGAAAAAGAGGATATTATTTCTTACATTATTTGTTTTAATTACTCTATTTATTGTCTCTGCAGATGAAGGCACAAACCCAAGAATGACTGTTAAGGCAAATATTCTTGCTCCAGAAGTTTCAATAAGAGTTCCTGATATACTTGATTTTGGTGATGTAAAATTTGGTTATGTCTCTGAAATTAAAAATATAACAGTTTATAATACTGGAGAAATAAAAGTGAAAATAACCACAGAACTTGCCAATTCTTCTGAGTTGATATTTAATTATACTAAATTTAGAAAAAGTAACTTAACAACTTGGAACAAAATCGGAGGTTCTTATAGTTTTACTATAGACAAACCATCAGAAGTTGGCGGTGAAACGGAGCAATCACTTGATTTTATGTTGGATTTAACTAGTTTTGAAGGGGAAGTTAATGAAGATATACCAAACCATGAAGCAGAAATTATTTTCTGGGCAACAGCAGATTAAAGCGATTTTAATCCTCCTTTTTATTCTTGTTTTTGTCATTAAAGTTTCTGCTTTAGAACTTTCAATTTCTCCTTATAAACTCAATTTTAGTGTTTTAGGTTATCAAAGAATGTGTAAAAATATAAGTTTATCTTCTGATAAAAATATTATAGTGACTTGTCAGGACAGATGGACTAAAAATAATTTTTCAAAGAATATTATAGATTATAAAGACTCAGTAGAGATGCTAAGTATAAATATCTTATATGAAAAAAGCTTTATTATTGAAAAAAGTAAAAAAACTATTGAGGTTTGTATTTCTGGTGAAAAGGATGGAAAGTATTACGGTGTTTTGCTTTGTAACTCAGGGAATGCAGGAGTTGGAAGTTGGTTGGATGTTGAGATTAAAGAAACAGAAAAGGAACGCAAGGAAGAAATTAGACTTACAGGAGCTGCTATTGGAGCTTCTCAATCATCGCAGCATATTATTTTTCTTACGATTTTTACACTTATTCTTATTTTTATATCTGTTTTTATGATAAATAAACTAAGAAAATTAAAAAAGCTTTAGCCTTACAAAAATCACAAAAAAATGCTCGAATGGACCCATCGGGAATTGCACCCGAGACTCTTCCATGCCATGGAAGCAGTTTACTACTAGCCTATGAGCCCTAATCATGTATTGGTGCGTTAGAGGGTGCTGAACATCCTAAAAAAATTAGGTTGTGAGGTTTCCAAACTCTTCTTTTAGAGAACTTATTTTATCTACGGCTTCCCACTTGCTCTCAAACGCTTCTTTTATCTTTTTCTTGATTTTCTCTCTCTCGGCTTTATCCTTAGAAATTGGAAGATAAAGCTCTTCCCATCTTCTTGCTATATTCGGAAGAGTGGTATCTATCATAACTTTATTATAAAGTTGTTTTTGCGTAAGGTTATGAGAGAATAAATAGAGTAAATAAAATGGGTCTATTCCATATTCATTCTCTTCATTAATAACTCTAAAAACGTGAATTTCCCTTGTTAAAAGAACTTTTGTATCAGATTTAGAAACCATAGCTACACTACCTATTCTATAACTCCCTCTTCTAACAAATAAAACATCTCTCTCTTTTATATCTCTATTATCTCCCTTAATCTGTTTGTAAATTGCTTCGGGAATAAGAGAAGTTGGATTTTTATAAATCTCCCAATTAACAATATCTGCAACTCTAACATAAGGTATATCTCCTTTTCCCTTGTATTTTCCTGCTGGTGAGCCATGCCCACTAAATTCTTGAATAATCCCCTTATCAATTAAATCTTTTACTTGAACAAACTTTAAGTTTTGATTTTCAGCTTCTCTTTTTAACTTCTCAATTCTTTTATTCCAATAATATCTCGGAACAAAAACATCATTTTTTATGTCTTTAGTATCAACAATAAAAACATTCTTATTTTTAGGGTTTGCTGGGTTTTCCAATTCTTTTCTTATTATTTCTGTGTCATCCCAGATTATATCAATAAATTTATGGTTTTCTTCATCATATCTAAATATTGGTTTTCCGTTATGGTCGTGTCCTATCTCTTCTGCAACACCCATAATAATTTTATTTTGTTGTTCTCTTCCCTTTTCTAAAACTAATAACACAGTTTTAGCATTATTGTAGGGTCTAAAAGTGTTATGGGCTAAATCAATTAATGCTATAAAATTATTATTTTTTTTCATATAATCTAAAACATATCTTGCATGAGGGGCATGAAAATAAGTCTCTGGAAGAACAATAGCCAACTTTCCACCATCTCTCAACATTTCTAAACATCTTTCAATAAAAAGAACTTGAGGTTCTGTATCTTTTGCTTTTTCTGTATTAATCCAAGTATATCCCTCTTTTTTCCATATTTTTCCTAATTCAAAGTTCTTAGCATCATCTACAAGAACTTTTATTTTATTTCCAAAAGGAGGATTAGTTAAAACAATATCAAATTTTCTGAACTTATTGCCTTTTTCTATAAATAATTCTCTTGCTCTGCCTTCAAAATCTTCTGCTGTATGTAGAGTATTCTGCTGAACAATACCCCCTCGTCCATCTCCAACAATAGCCATATATGCTTTGGCAATTTTAACTAAATCTATCTCCTTATCAATTCCAAAAAAATGCTTTTCAGCCATCTCTTTTTTTATAATCTTTAAATCAGAACTTCCCTTGTATTTCTTGCTATTATCCATAACATTCCAGATATGTTCAAGAGAATAAATCAAGAAACCACCAGAGCCACAAGCAGGGTCGCATATACTTTCTTGAGGTTGAGGATTAATTATTTTTACTGCTGTTTTTACAACTTCTCTCGGAGTAAAAAATTCTCCTTTCTCTCCCACTAATTTGCTTTCTGCAAAAACCTCAAAAGCATCTCCTACAACATCCTTATCTGTTTTTGATAAGCTAAACTGTTCAAGTTCTCCAACAACATAAGCAACGGATTTAGCATCTAATTTTATTTCTTCTTCCTTATCAAATACTCCATCTCTTATCAATTCTGTTTTAACATCCTTAAATAAATCATCTACCCTTTCTTTTACTTTTTCTGGGCTTTCTTTAAAACCAATTCTAAATTTAGGTAATGCTGATTGTTCATATCTTTCATCCCATATTTTACAAAAAATTAATCTAATCATTTCGTTGCCTAATTTTTCTCTTCTGCTGATGTTGGTATTTGAATAAAGAGTTTTAAGCAATCTTCCAAAAATCAGTTTTAAATTTTTTGTTGCTTTTAATTTATCTTTTGATATTTTTCCTATATCTTCAAATCTCTCTCCATTCTTTGGAATTTGATAAACAAAATTTGGTTTAACTTCTCCTATTTCTAAATCCCTATAAACATACTCTATTTCTGTGCCATTAGTCCAGACACCCCAATAGCAAGAAGTAGCACTCATATAACTCATTAATTGCTTTAATCCCTCTTTCTTTGTTGGTCTTTTTGTCTCAACAATTCCTAAAATATCTTCGTTCTGGTCTCTTTTATTTTTGTCTTTTGTTTTGTAAATAACAATATCAGCTCTTTCTTCCTTATTTTTCTTGCTGTGCTTTTCTCCTCGCTGTATTGGAACTTCTATATCCATTAATTCATAATTGTAATCATAATCTTCATAAAGAACTTTCTCATAGTCCTGTCTTACTTTTTCTTCTGGTTTTCTTCCATCTAAAACTTTACCTGTTGCTTTATCCAGAATAAAACCCTCTTTTAGTTCTACAATTTTATCAGGCATAATATTCTTATGTTTTAGCCCTTTAAGAACTTTTCGGAATTGCCTTTTTGAACTTAGAGCAACTCTAAAGTGGGAACGACTCTTTTTTATTTTCATATTTACCTCTTGCTCAACTGAATAAGCTCTAACCACTTATTCGTATTATTTAATTTCAAATTAGTAGCAAGTTCATACGGACACTTATTTATTGCTTGATTTATCCTTACAAAATTATAAAATATCTCAAATCCTTTAAGGATTAAATTTGCACTTCTCAAACTTCCGTAAAAGCCACGAAAAACCTTAGTTCTTGCCCTAACATTATTATGCAATCTTTCTATTGGATAATTAAAGACATTTTCTTCTTTGCTTGTGACAATTCTATTATGAATAACATTAAACTTGCCTTCTTTCAAATTATAGCCAAAAACTTTTTTTACTGAATTTATGTAAGCAGTAAGCCCGTCTGTTGTAACTACTGAAACCTTGCTTGTTGTTCTTTCTTTTGCAGAAGAAAGTATAGAGGTTATCTTTTTCTTGCTTCTGCTTCTTGAATATTCAGAAGCTATCATAAACCTTGTTTGAGAGCATACTCCATCAAGAAAAAAGTTATCTTCTGTTCCTTTTGCCTTATGTGTTTTTCTTCTTCTATATTCAATCTCATCAAATTGCAGTTCTTCTGATAAGTTTAGTTTGAGTTTATCTGTAAATTTTCCTATCATTCTGGCATACTTCCAAACCCACCTTAAAATTGTGCTGTGGTCTGCGTTATGAGGATAGAACATAGCTAAATGACCCTGCACTCCTCTTGCAGAAGCTCCTCTATAAAATAAGTCTACTGATTGAGTTATTTTTTGAGGACTATTTCTCATTCTAAAGAAGCCGTCATCTAAAACAAATCTATGAGAACATTCAAGGCATTTGTATCTCTGGATAAGTCCTCTATTCTCGGTCTTTCTATTGCCGTCTTTCTTGATATGTTCTGCCTTACAATCTGGGCATATTACTTTTGTTGTCATATAAGTATATAGGTATAGTGGTATATAAAGACATCTATACTGCGCTACATATATACTTTAATACACATATGTTTAAATACCCTTATAGGTATATCTTTATATGGCTAAAAAGAAAACAAGTTTGGTGATAGATGAGGACTTATGGCAAGAGGTTAAAATCCACTGCATAAGACAAAAGATAGATGTTTCTGAATGGCTATCTGAAATAATTAAAAGAGAATTAAAGAAAAAGGTTTAAATTTTTTTGGGAGAACTAACACCCGTTTATGCACCAATACACCCTAATCAAAGAATTTAAATATGCTTTATATATTTTAGTTTATTCTCTTGAACAGTTCTGACTTGATAACCTTCTTTTTTGCTTCTGTTACCCTAAATAAGAATTTCTCTACCATTTTTTCGGATATTGTAAAAATATAGTTCAGTTTAATTATGCTATCTTTTATTGCGCCCTCTTTTTTTGTTAAGAGAATGCCTTTCATTTCTAGATTAGAAGTTATTCCTACAACAACAATATTTCCTTGTTCTTCAAAGAGAACTAACGCAGGACGTTTCTTTATTTCAAAGGTATCTGTGAATTGTACGCTGGCTAAAATTACGTCACCAAAATTATACATTTTCCCATTGCTCATCCTCTTTATTTTCCCATAATTCTTTCATCTTTTCTTTTTGAATCTTATGTAAGAATTCATCATATTGATTTTTCTGTTTGAGTTTAATAAATATAGCAAGAATTTTTTTAAGAAGTTCGTTATATGTTTGTCTCGGGTGTTCTTTAGCTTTTTTCAGCATTTCAATTACATCTTTAGTCAATAAAATTGTAGATTCGTTTGTCATCTTATATATTAATTATATATTAATTATATATAGACTATATAAATCTTTCTATTTTAATTTTATAGAAAAGATTATTAAACTCCTCCTTTTATTTAAGTTTATGTCAGAAAAAGAAGACTGCATTTTTTGTCAAATAGCTAAAAAGAAAATAAAAGTAGAAATAGTTTATGAATCTGATAATTTTTTAGCTTTTCCTGATAAAAATCCTAAAGTAGAAGGACATACTTTAATAATTCCTAAAAAACATTTTGTTAATTTAATAGATATGCCTGCTGATTTAGGTTCAGAGTTATTAGATGTAATTAAAAGAATATTTGAAATAAAAAAATATCAGGGATTCAACTTGATTATGAACAATGGAGATGTAGCAGGACAATTAGTTATGCATGCTCATTTGCATTTTTTTCCAAGAAAAAAAGGAGACGGGATACATTCACTTCCTACTTAAAAATGAAAAGTTTTTTTGAATCAAAGAAAATAGCTGTAATAGGAGCAGCTAGAGAAAGAGAAAAAGTAGGAAATGCTGTATTTAGAAATTTGTTAGAGCAAGAAAAAGCAGGGTTAAGAATTTTTCCTGTAAATCCTAATGCAGATTATGTTGAAGGAAGAAAAGCTTATCCTAGTGTTTTAGGAATTCCTTATCCTGTAGATATGGCTGTTATTGCTGTTCCTGCTGTTATTGTTCCTACTGTATTAGAGGAATGCAGAAAAAAAGATATTAAGAATGTGATTATTATCTCAGCTGGGTTTAGTGAGGCTGGGAATATAAAGTTGAGTGAGAAAGTGAAAGAGATAGCTGAAAAATACAAAATAAAATTAATAGGGCCAAATGTTCTTGGAATAGTTAATCCTTATAAAAATATGAATGCCTCGTTTTTTAGTGAAATGCCTGAAAAAGGACAAGTTGCATTTATCTCGCAATCAGGAGCTTTAGGAACTTCTATTTTAGATAAATGTTTAGAAGAAAAATTAGGAATTTCAGGATTTGTTTCGTTAGGAAACATGCTACAGCAGGATTTTATTGACTCTTTAGATTATTTTGGAAATGATGTTCATACAGGAGTTATTTGTATATATGTTGAAAGTTTAAAAGAAAATACTGGTAAAGATTTTGTTGATTTATGCAAGAAAATTTCTAGCAAGAAATTTATTATTGCTTTAAAATCCGGAAAAAGTAAAGAGGGGAAAGAAGCGAGTAAGACACATACTGCTTCTATTGCTTCTGATGCTAAGATTTATTCAGGAGTTTTTAAGCAAGCCAATGTGATAGAAGTAGATAGTTTAGAAGAGATGTTTTTGTTGGCAAGAGTTTTGTCTAAATATGGAAAATTAGGAAAAAAAGCCTGTATAATTACAAATGCTGGGGGGTTAGGAATATTAGCTACTGATTCATTAGTAGAAGCCGGTTTTGAAATAGAAAAAATTCCTGAAGCTGTATTAATAGAATTAGATAAATTTATGCCTGATATGTACTCGAGAAGAAATCCTTTAGATATTTTAGGGGATGCTTTAGCTGAGAGATATGATAAGGCTTTGCATATTCTTGAGATGTATAAAATAGCTGATTTTTATGTTGTTATTGTTTCTCCTCAGGAGATGACTCAGCCTTTAGAGACTGCTAGAGTTTTGACTAAATATAATAAAGCTATTGCTTGTTTTATTGGCGGGAAAAGTTTCTTGGAAGCTAAGAGATTTATGAAAGAAGAGGGCATAATAAGTTTGAATGATGTGATTGAGTTGGAGATTTTTGGGAAAGCTAGTTAGATTACTCTTCTAAGCTAATCCTGGCATCAATTATTACAGCTTCTTTTTCATTAACTATAACAGGATTCAAGTCAGCTTCTTCTATTTTTAGTTTTGAGAAATCGTGGATTAAATTGACCAGCTTACTGATATTTGCTTGTTTTTCTTCCAATATTTTGTAAATTTTTAGCTGCTTCAATGCTTCTTCTATCTCGGTTTTTTCTATTGGAAGAATTCTGAATTCTGTATCTTGTATAAGTTCAGCTAAACTGCCACCTGCTCCTAATAACAAAACTTTTTCAAAAGTTTTGTCTGTTTTTATTCCTGCTATAATTTCTATTCCTGATACATTTTCTTGAACTATGAACTTTTTTCCTGGGAATTGTTTTTGTAACTGGGAATGAACTTTTTTTAATTCTTCATAACTGCTTACTTTCTTTATTGCTTCAATTTTAGCTTTATGTTCTGAGGTATTAAGTTTTATCCAGAGAGGAAATTTCAACTTTTCTATTTTAGCTTTAAATTTTTCTAAATCTGCATTTATAGGCAAGACTAGATAATTAGCTATTTCTAAATCCTTAATTTCTTCAAACGAGTTTTCTAAGTCAAGAAGTTCCATGTTTAATTTAAATTCACTAAATTTATAAATACTTCTAATTTTTATTAATAATCAAATTATTCAGATTAGAGGTAAATAAGATACAGAGAATTTAAATATTCTCTGTCTTTTAAAAATCTGAGGATTTGTTAAAATGAAAAAACTTCTTTTTGGAAATGAAGCAATTGTGCAGGGAGCTTTAGAGTCGGGAGTAGCTTTTGCTTCTACTTATCCTGGAACACCTGCTTCTGAAATAGGAGATTTGCTTGGAAAAAAGGCTAAAGATTATGGATTATATTTTGAATATTCGACTAATGAAAAAGTTGCTTTAGAAGCTGCTGCAGGGGCTGCATTTTCTAATGTTAAATCAATTGTAAGCATGAAACATTATGGCTTGAATGTAGCCTTAGATAGTTTAATGCCTTTAGCTTATTTGTCTTGCCCTTTAGTTGTTGTAATATCAGATGATCCTGGGTGTTCTTCTTCTGTGCAAACAGAACAAGATTCAAGATGGTTTTCTAGGTTAGGAAAAATTCCTTTATTAGAGCCGGCTGACAGCAAGGAAGCTTATGAGATGACAAAATATGCTTTTGAAATAGCTTGGAAATTTAAAATTCCTGTTATAATAAGATTGACAACGAGAGTTTGTTATTCAAGAAGTATAGTTGATATTGGAGAAATAGATAAAGAAAAAATTAAAAAGCAACTTGAAAATTCAAAATTTGATAAGCATTTTGCATTAGGAGGAGAAGTTACAGTTAAGAGGCATGAAGAAATATTAAAGAAAATTTCTGAGTTGAAAAAAGAAGTTGAAAAAAGCAAGTTTAATTTTGAAGAGAACAAGCAACTTTTAACAAAAGTTGGGAAAAAGGAAGAGAAAATAGGAATTGTTGTTTCTGGTGTAAGTTATAATTATGTAAAAGAAGCTTTTTCTCAATTAGGGGTTGAATTACCTTTATTGAAAATAGGGTTTAGTTATCCTTCTCCTGAAGAAAAAATCAGGAGTTTTGTTAGTAAAGTTGAAGAAGTTTTTGTTGTTGAGGAATTAGATGCTATTTTAGAAGATGAAGTTAGAAAATTAACTAATAAGAAAGTTTATGGTAAAAATTTATTAAGCGAGGTTGGGGAGTTGAGTCTTGAGAAAGTTTTAATTGCTTTTGAAAAAATTTTGAATAAGAAAATTGAAGTTGATGGGAAAGAAGAAAAAGTTGAAAAAAGATTGCCTTATTTTTGTGCTGGTTGTCCGCATAGAAATGTTTTTTATGCTGTAAAGAAAGTTCTTCCTGAAAAAATTTTTGCTTCTGATATAGGCTGTTATATGTTAGGGAATTATAATCCTTTTAATTTAGGAAATGTTGATGTTGCTATGGGTGCTGGGGAGGGAATTGCTCATGGTATTAGTAAAGTTACTGGAAAAAAACCCGTAATATTTATTGGTGATAGTACTTTTTTTCATGCGGGTATTCCTGCTTTAATTAATTTTGTTTATAATAAAGCAGATGTCTTGCTTATAGTTTTAGATAATAGATATACTGCAATGACAGGACATCAGCCAAATCCAGGTACAGGAGTTACTGGTTTAGGTGAAGAAACAAAACAATTATTAATAGAGGATATTGTTAAGGCTTGTCAAGCTGATTTTGTGAAAGTCAGTAATGTTTATAATATAAAGCAATTGGAAAAAGATTTGAAAGAAGCTTATGAGAAAAAAGGTGTTTCTGTTTTAATTGGTAAAGGTGTTTGCAGGTTAGTTTATGTTAGAGATGCTGCAAGAAAGAAAATTAAGCTGCCTGTTTATGAAATTTTTAAGCAGGGAAAAGAATTAGATGAACTAGAAAATTTTGGATGTCCTGCAATAAGAAAAGAGAAGGGAAAATGGATAGTAGATGAGAATTTGTGTTGGGGATGTTCTAGTTGTTTGCAGTTATTTCCTGAAAATATTAGAGTAAAGAAGGAGGAAAAATGATGTCAATTAAAGGAAAGGGATTTATTTTAAAGCTTATGACAATTAAAGACGCCCAAGGATATTTGGAATGTCATAAGGATAAAGAAGCTAAAAAGAATTTCATGAGTGTTCCTAAGAATTTGAAAGAAGCAAGAGCAGAAATAAAAGAGGGTTTAACTGGAGAAAAATTATTGTGGGCTATTAAAGTTGATGATAAATTTGCTGGATTTATTCATTTAAAACTTAACAAAAATCCCAAGCACAAACATTCTGCAACTATTGGATATGGAATTCATCCAGAGTTTAGAGGCAGAGGCTTAGCTACAGGAGCAACAAAATTAGTAACTAAATATGGACTTAATAATTTAGGTTTAGTCAGAATTGATGGATGGTGCAGAACTTTTAACAAAGCATCAGCAAGAGTTATGGAAAAAGCAGGCTATAAATTAGAAGGAATATTAAGAAAAAATAAATTTAAAGATGGAAAATATTTAGATGATATGATTTGGGCAAAGGTAAAATGAAACAAGATAATTTTAATATCATCATAGCAGGTTATGGCGGGCAGGGGGTTTTAACTTTAGCTGACATAATAGCTAGGGCTGCATTTATCGAAGGTTATGATATTAAGCAGGCTGAATTACACGGATTAGCCCAAAGAGGAGGTTCATTACAGATACATGTAAGATTTGGAAAAAAAGTTTTCTCGCCATTAGTTGAAAAAGGAAAAGCTGACTTGATAATTAGTTTAGATGCTTTAGAATCTTTAAGAGCTTCTAATTATGCCAATAAAAATACAAACATGGTTACAAATAAAAAAATTTTCAGAATAAATGAGGATGTTGAAAAAATTCTAAGCAAGTTAAAAAATTATGGGGAAGTTTATGCTGTAGATGCTGATAAAATTGTAGAGGAAATGACTGGAAATGTTACATCTGTTAATATATTCTTGTTAGGTTTTGCTGTTCTGAAGAAATTATTGCCTTTGAAAAAAGAAAATGTTTTGAAAGCTATGGAAGAGAAAATAAGGCCTGAATTCTTAGCTGAAAACAGAGAAGTTTTTAAGAGAGCTTTGAAGTAGATAATAAGAATATCTAATGGCTCTGAGGAGTACAGAAAATTTTTCAAAATTTTCTGTCTCATTCAATTCCTCTGAATTGAAGAAATTTAACTCTTTATGTGTATTAAATTCTGCAAGAATTAACTTATTTCACTTTGTTCAATAAGTTGATGGCTCTGAGGAGAATTTAACTCCCGACCCCCGCCTGTCACAAAATATAATTTTCTATCGAAGGCAATTATGAGAGCAAAGGTATTTAAAGAACGTTCTGTTAAACGTATTATGACTCTTAAAATTAACAGAAATTTTGCTTTGCTTTATGGTATAATGTTGGGAGATGGTTGTTTAAGTTCATTTAACAAAAGGAAGTATCTTGTAATAGCAGGTAGTATGGCTGATGATAAACCATTCTTTGAGAATATTATAAAACCAATTATAAGTTCTTTAGTCAATAAAAATCCCCCAATTATATATAGGCCGTCTAAGGGAGCTATATACTTAAATTTTGTTAATAAAGCACTATTTGACTTTATAGCTGATTTTGGGTTTCCTGTTGGTAAAAAAGGAGACAGATTGTTTATACCAGAAATCTTATATAAAAAAAATTTAGTTAAATATTTAGTAAAAGGTTTTTTTGCTACAGATGGTTCCTTGGTACTAACTGATAATTGCGGAGTTTTGTATCCTCGAGTTGAAGCAAATGGCGTAGCTATCCGCCTCATAAAAGAGATAGGGGCTTTCCTTAATTCAAAAGATATAAATTGCAATGTTTATGAAGCTAAGCGCATAAAACAATCCGGATTTGTCAATAGAAACACCCAATATAGACTTCAAATTAATGGAAGGAAAAATTTGAATAAATTTGTGAAGACTATAGGTTTTATTAATCCTAAACAAATAGAAAAATTGAATAGATATTATGGCTGTACTGAGAGTTGAACTCAGGACTTCCTGCTGTCACAAATCAATGATTTCTGAGCATATCAAGGAAACCTTGATATTATGAGACAGGCGTTCTACCGTTGAACTATACAGCCAAAATTTAAAGATAAATATGATTTAAAAAATCTTCTAATTAGATAAAAAAAATAAAAAAAATAAAAAAGAAAAAGTAAACTTACTTGCTTAAAGTTATTTCAATTATTGATACATTAACTTTTCTACCTTCCTTGTTTTCAAATTCTTCACTGTCTATCTTTATATCTGTCACTTTGACATTCTGGTCATTCAAGAATCTCTTTGTTGTAACTTCTGCTACATCTACTGCTCTGCTTATGAACTTTCCTCTTGCCTTTATAATCACTTGGCTGTTTCCCTGTTTTGTAAACTGCATCACTACACCTGTTACATAGTTCATAAAAGGCTTGCTTCCAATGAAGATAACATTGTCATCTTTTCCTTTCTTTTCTTCTGCCATTTTTAAACCTCCTGTAAGTTTATGTTGATTTAGTTTCTAAGCTTTCTTTAGCTTGCTTAGAATTATGTCTTTTTGCTAGTCTTGCTATGTAACCTGCTATTACATTTCTTATTCTCTTACTGGGCATAGTATCTCCTAAGGTCTTCTTATCATCCTCAAAACTTTCACTAAACTCTTGTTCTTGCATTACTTTTTCTGCTGTTCTTTTCGCTAATGTTGACTTAATTCTGCCCATATTTAAGTCTTGAGATACAGGTATTTAAAGTTTATTGTCTTAGAGAATTTATATTCTTCTGAATTTAATTAATGAGGAATAGTTTTCTAAGTAGCTTGAGGCTTTTTTGTTTAATTGTCCTGTAGAAATTAAATAAGCAGGCATTTTCAATGACTGGGCTTTTTGTAAAGCTAAGGTTAAATCATTTTCTGTTATGCTTTTCTTGTCTTTTGCTATTAATAGGAAGCAGATTTTTCCTATATCCGAGTTTATTCTTATTCTAGCTGTAAATTCTTTTTTCTTTGCTTCTTTTTCTTCTATTAACTCTATATTCTCTGCTCCTAAAAAGCCTAGAATTTTATTTACGAAATCTGATTTTTCTTTTACTTTTTCTGGCTTTATTACAGGTTTTGGTTTCTCTTTTAATATTATTAATGGTTTTTCTATCTCCTTTTTTATTACTTTTTCTGGTTTTACTATTTGTTTTTTCTCTACTTTAATTTCCGGCTTTATCTCTTTTACTTCTAATGTAACTGGTTTTGGTTCTATCTTTGGTTTTTCTATCAGTTTCTCTATTTCTAATTTAGCTTCTTCTTCTAGTAGAGAATAAAAACGCCAGAATAAAATTTTTTCGGGAGAATTTAAAAGCAAGGGAAAAGCAAAATCTTTTATGCTTCTTAATGCTACTCTTATTGCTGGTTCTAATTTTCTGTCTTCTAATAGTTTTTTTTCCTTTAATAATGAGAAAGCTTCTTTTTCTTTTCCTGGGAGATAATTAGAGAAGTTTTCTAATTGGCTTTCTTGCCCTGGGACAAAGTAAAGAGGCGAACCTCCAACTTTCATATTACTAATTTTTATTTCATTGCTAGAAGCTAATTCTGATAAAAATGCTCCTGCAAATAAAGTAGATAAGCCAATTTCTTTTGATACATGTATAGGTAAACTAGGACCTCTAATTCTTAACAGAGAAATTATTTTATTTCTAGTTTCTAAAGGATTTTTCTTGTTATTATCTGGCTCCATTATAAGAAAAATAAATAGAAGATTATAAACTTTATTGTCTCAGAGAACATATTCTCTGATGATCTCGGAAATTAGATTTCCGATGACTGTCAAGAATTCATAATTCTTGAAGCTGTCAAAAATCTGAATTTATGAAGATTTCTGAAGTAATGGGGAATAGATTTTTATAACTAGGATTTCTATTTTAATTATGCTGTTTAAATTTAGATATTCAAGACTTATGTTGTTTGTAGTAGCTATAATACTGGCTTATGTCTTGTTTAGAAATCCTGAAGTTGAAAATTTTGTTTCTGGTTTGGGAAATTTAAGCTATTTGGGAGTTTTAATTGCTGGCTTTTTATTTTCTTTTGGGTTTACTGCCCCATTTGCAGTTGGTTTTTTTGTGACTTTAAATAATAACAATTTGGTTTTAAATGGATTAATTGGAGCTTTTGGAGCTATGATTTCAAATCTTTTAATTTTTAGTTTAGTTAGATTTTCTTTTAAACAAGAAATATTTGCCTTAGAAAAAGAGATAAAAAAAGATATTAAGAGAGTTGAATTTATGAGAGAAACTGAAGATTTAATTAGTAATGTAATAGGTTCTAAAATTAAACATTATCTTATGTATATTTTTATAGGAATAGTTATTGCCTCTCCTTTGCCAAATGAGGTTGGAGATGCTCTTCTTACAGGGATGAGAAAAATAAATCTTTTGGTTTTAGCCTTTCTCAGCTTTGTTTTAAGTTTTATAGGAATAATTATTTTGCTTGCAATTTAAGGTTTAATCCAGGAAACTTGATAATAAGTAACATCATTTTCTTCATCTACTATTCCTATTAGCAAGTTCTTTTTTGTAGAATGAGCTACACGATTTTTCGCAGAAAAATCGTGCCAGGTTAGTATTTCAGATTCTTTTACTGGATATAGAATCCAGCGGGCATGCTCTTCTCCTGGTTTTATGCCTTTATCATATACTCTGAATTCTGCCCCAAACTTTAAAGCTGTTTTTACTATATATCCTCTGTTTCTCATGTCTTTAAATACAGCATATTTTGTTTCTATCTTTGAATCTAAGTCTTTTAACTTATCTAAAATTTTATCAAAATTTAGTTTTTTCTTTTTCTGCTCTATTGTTAATTTTTCTTTTTCCAGCAAGAATAGAGCTTCATAAAAAGAATATAAAATTTTCCCTTCTTTTGGCTCTCCAAATCTGGATTGTTCGTATAATGAAAAAGCTTCTTTTTTGTTGCTATAAATATTTTCTCCGGAAAATACGGCTTTCGCTATTTGTTTCTTTTCTGTTATTTGTTTCTTCTTGCTACTTTTCTTTTTCATATTTTAATATATAGAAGTATATATTTAAACTTGTCGTGAAAAGATTTTTAAACTCGATTCTTTTAATGCTAATATGAAAACAGCTAATAAAACTAGTTTTAGAAGTTTGTTAGTTGTAACTTTAGTTCTCGTAGTTTTAGTTGTATTGTAAAAGTGTCCTAGATTATTCTGAGGATGCAAAATTAACTTTACTCTTAACTATGGGAATTGCAAGGGGAGGAAAAATGGAAAATAGACGAGCAGAACATGATGGAACAAGCAATACCTTTAGTATGGAAAATGATGGCAAGATGAGAAAGTTTGGTGAGGAATTTTGGATTTATTGCAGAGACAACAGGATAATCCCAACAGTTATGTGCTATAATACTACTCAACAACAATTTGGAGTGATTAGAACTAGAAAGAGTCAACTTGTAGAAGCTACGAATAGAAACTAATTTAAATCATCTTTCATATTTATTAAAATGGTAGAAATTGACTTTAGAGCTATAGAGAAGAAATGGCAGAAACTATGGGAAAAAAAGAAGGTTTTTGAGGTTAATGAGGATAAGAAAAAGAAAAAATATTATGTTCTTGAGATGTTTCCATACCCAAGTTCTTCTGGTTTGCATATGGGGCATGCTTTTAATTATACGATAGGAGATGTTTATGCTAGATTCAAGAGAATGAACGGCTTTAATGTTTTGTATCCTATGGGTTATGACTCTTTAGGTTTGCCTGCAGAAAATGCAGCAATAAAAGCAGGAATTCATCCAAGAAAATTTACAGAAAATGCAATCAAAAATTTCATAAAACAACAGAAAAGTCTAGGTTTAAGCTATGACTGGAACAGGGAAATTGAGACTCATAAACCTGAATATTACAAGTGGGACCAATGGATTTTCTTGAAGATGTATAAAAAAAGATTAGCTTTCAGAAAAAAATCAGCTGTTAATTATTGTCCTAAATGTAAGACGGTATTAGCAAACGAGCAAGTTCATAATGGAAGATGTTGGAGGCATCAGGATACAGATGTAGAAATAAAACATTTAGAGCAGTGGTTTTTTAAGATAACTGAATATGCTGATGAGCTATATGATGTTTCTAAATTAACAAATTGGCCAGAGAGAATAAAACTGATGCAGGAAAATTGGATTGGGAAAAGTGAAGGAGTTAATATAAATTTTTCTGTTAACAATGAGAAATGGCCTATTTTTACAACACGAATAGATACTATTTATGGAGTCACTTTTATGGTTATATCTGCACAACATCCTAAGCTTTTTGAATTAGTCACAGAAAATCAGAGAAAAGAAGTTGAAAAATTCCTGAGAAAAATAAAATCAGTTAGCGAGAAAGAAATGGAGGAAATGGAAAAAGAGGGGGTTTTTACTGGAAGTTATGCTGTTAATCCTCTTACAAATGAGAAAATTCCTGTATATGCTGGAAATTTTGTTGTTGCTGATTATGGCTCTGGAATGGTGATGGCTGTTCCTGCGCATGACCAGAGAGATTTTGAATTTGCTAAGAAGTATAATTTACCTATAAAAGAGGTTATATCTGGCGGAAATATAAAAGAAAGAGCTTTTACAGATGAAGGAATTTTAATTAATTCTCAACAGTTTAATGGTCTAAATAGCAAAAAAGCAATAGAAGAAATTACTAAATATTTAGAACAGAGAAAATTAGGGAGAAGAACAATAAATTATAAGTTAAGGGACTGGTTGATATCAAGGCAAAGATATTGGGGTACTCCTATTCCTATGGTTTATTGTGATAAATGTGGGATAGTTCCTGTACCTGAAAAGGATTTGCCTGTAAAATTGCCTGAGAAAGTTAAGTTTGGAGAAGGAAACCCTTTAGAAACTGCTAAAAATTGGATAAATGTGAAATGTCCTAATTGCAAGGGAAAAGCTAAAAGGGAAACCGATACTATGGATACATTTGTTAATTCCGGTTGGTATTATTTGAGATATTGTGATGCTAAAAATAAAAAAGAGATTTTTGACAAGAAAAAAACCGCTTATTGGAATCCAATTGATATTTATATAGGAGGAGCTGAACATGCTTGCATGCATCTAATTTATTTCAGATTTTATACAAAATTTTTAAGAGATTTAGGATTATTGAATTATGACGAGCCTGCTCCTAGATTATTTAATCAGGGAATGTTGCATGGTGTTGATGGAACAGTTATGAGTAAAAGTCGAGGCAATGTTGTTTTGCCTGAAGAAGTTTCTAAAAAATATGGAATTGATACCTCTAGATTATTCTTAGTTTCTGTAGCTAGTCCTGATAAAGATGTTTCTTGGGACGAAAAAGGAATAGAAGGAAGCTTTAGGTTTATTAAAAGAATTATGGAGTTTAATAAATTTAAAAAGACAAGCAAAATAGTAGAAAGCAAACTAAACAAAACTATAAAAGAGGTTACAGATGACATTGAAAATTTGAGGTACAATTTAGCTGTAATTAAGTTAAGGGAGTTATTTGAGCATTTTGATAACATTAGCAAAAAAGATTTTGGAACTTTCTTGAAAATGCTTGCTGTTTTTTGCCCTCATATCTGCGAGGAGTTATGGCATAAATTAGGAAATAAGTCATTTATTTCTCTTGAGAAATGGCCTGTTGCTGGAAAAATAGATGAAAAATTATTGAAAGAAGAAACAACACTGGAGAAGTTAATAGAGGATATCAAGAATATTTTTAAAATTTTAGAAACAAGAGGAGAGAAAAGAAAAAATAAGATTACAGTTTTTGCTATTCCTAATGAAGTTAATTTATACAAGCAAGCTGAAGGGAGATTAGAAAAGATATTCTGTATGAAAGTTGAGGTTTTATCTGTTAAAGAAGCAAAAGTTACTGGAAAAGTGATTAAAGCTGTTCCTGGTAAGCCGGGAATTTTGATTGAATGAAAAATGAAGCTGCAAAAATAAGCTCGACATTAATGAAAGATATTTCTAGAATTAGAAAAACCTGTGATAAGCAGACTAGAATGAATATTCTAAGAAAACATCAAATTAGGCTGCTTAATAATTTTCTGGAGAAATTGTTGGAAGAAGGAAGGATAACAAAAAAAGAATTAGAAAAATATATGCCAAAAAAGAAGGAAGCTGAGAAAAAGCTGTTTCGAAGGATTTAAAAATACTTAAGTATATACTCATTTATGCCAAGAACTAAAAAAGCAAAAACTGAAGCAAAAGTTGTGAAAGAAGTTGAAAAAGCTGTTGAAGAAGTAGCTGAAGACTTGGGGATAGAAGTTGGGAAAATAACTCACTATTTTGACAAGATTGGAGTTGCAGTTGTTGAATTGACAAAAGCTTTAGGTGTAGATGACTTAATAAGGATAAAAGGGACTACAACAGATTTCAAGCAGAAAGTTAAAAGTATGCAAGTTGAGCATAAATCTTTAACAAAAGCAAAGAAAGGTGATGCAATTGGATTACAGGTAGAAAAGGAAGTCAAAGAGCATGATAAAGTCTACAAAATAGAAGAGTAAATAGACTAAAGTTAAGATTTTTGTTATCTCCTGAAATATTTTTAAAAGTTGGTATTTTTGAATTTATTCTAATATTGCCTTTATTCTCCTTACTCCTGCTGCTACCGATTCTTCTTTTATAATCTTGAATTTTCCTAATTCTTTTGTGTTTGTGATATGAGGGCCTGCACAAATTTCCTTTGAGAAATTTCCTATTGAGTAGACTTTAACTTTTTCTCCATATTTGTGTTCAAATACTCCAACTGCTCCCAATTTTTTAGCTTCATCTAAATTCATTTCTTTACATTCAACCGGTAATTTTTCTTTTATTTTTGAGTTTACTAAATTTTCAACTTCTTTTATTTCCTCATTTGTCAGCTTTCTGTCAAAATTAAAGTCAAATCTTAATCTTTCTGGTGTTATGTTGCTTCCTCTCTGAAAAATATTAGAATTTTTTAATACAACTCTTAATGCTTGGTTTAGTAAATGAGTTGCTGTATGTAGTTTTGTTGTTTCTTCACTTGAATCTGCTAATCCTGATTTGAATCTACTTTTCATTATTGCAGCTCCGGATATTGTTTGATGTTCTTTAAATTCTTTTTCGTATCCTTTAATATCTACTTCTAATTTATTTTCTTTTGCCAATTCTGAAGTTATTTCTAATGGAAATCCATAACTCTGATACAAAAGAAAAGCATTTGCTCCCGATATTGTTTTTCCTTTGGTTTGTTCTTTTATTTTGTTAAAGTATCTTAAACCAGAAGCTAAACTCTGCCTGAATCTGTTTTCTTCTTTTTCTATTTCTGTCAAGATAAAAGATTTATTTTTTTCTAGGTCTTTGTAGTCTGAATAAATATTTATTACTAGTTCTGCCAATTCTTTTGTAAAATTATTTTGCATCATTATTGTCTTGCTATATCTGATTGCTCTCCTGATTAATCTCCTTAAAACATATCCTTGTTCTGTATTTGAAGGAGTAATTCCTTCCCCTAGAATAAATACAGAGGCTTTAATATGGTCTGCGATAATTCTTATTGCTCGAGTTTCTCCTTCATTTTTCTTGTATCTTTTTTTACTTAGTTTTTCTATTTTTTCTATTAAAGGAAGAAAGCATTCTGTTTCATAAACATCTTTTTTTCCTTGTAATATAGCTAGAACTCTTTCTACTCCCATTCCCGTGTCTACATTTTTCTGCTTTAATTCTTCATAGTTGCCTTTTTCTGTCTTGTTATACTGCATAAAAACATCATTCCAGATTTCATTTTCTCCTAAAAACATTTCTGTATCAGGGCCACAAGGTCCTGTCTTGCCTGCAGGACCCCACCAGTTTTCTTCTTTTCCTAGAAATTTAATTTTGCTTTTTTTAATCCCTAAGCTTAACCAGATTTCAGCTGCTTCCTCATCTTTAGGAATTTTATTTTCTTTATCTCCTGCAAAACAGCTGATAGTTAATTTTTCTTCTGGAATTTTTAATATTTTGGTTAAAAATTCTAAACTCATTTCTATTGCTTCTTTTTTCCAGTAATCTCCCAAACTCCAGTTGCCTAACATTTCAAAAAAAGTTAAATGAAAATTATCCCCGACTTCATCAATATCCCCTGTTCTTATGCATTTTTGAACATTTACTAATCTTTTTCCTAGAGGATGTTTTTGTCCCAATAGATAAGGAACAAGAGGATGCATGCCTGCTGTTGTGAATAAGACAGTAGGGTCGTTTTCTGGGATAAGAGAGGCATTAGGAATTTCTTTATGATTCTTATTTTTAAAAAAATCTGTATATGCTTTAATAAGTTCTTGCCTGCTTTTTATCATCCTTTTAGTAAAGAAAAAGAATTTAAAAATTCTACTATTTAACTTAATCTAGCAAGTTTTTCTTTTATCTCTTTTAGCTCATCTTCTAATTTCAATTTACTTGTTTTTTCTAAACTAACAAATTCCTCTTCTATTTTTGGAATTTTTGTCCTTGGTAGCTGTTCTTTCAATTTTTTCATTTCTTCTATGGTTTCTTTTATTTTTGTTTTTAGTGTAATCTTTCTTAAAAGCTCTTTTTTCCTTAAATTTCTATAATCTTCAATTTTTTTTGCTATATTAAGAAGATTTATTTCTGCTGAAAGTATATCTCTCTTAGAATGTATAGCCTCGTCGGATTCTAATTTAATATGTATATTTTCCATCTTACTCCTCAAGCTTTTTAAAGATTGTTCTGTCTATATTATCTAACTTGGTTTTTGCTTCCTGAATTTCTTGTTCCCATTCTTGAAGCTGAGATTCTTCCCTTGCCTTTACCTCGCGAATTTCTCTCAGTAAATCCCCTATTTCAAGCAATTTTTTCTTTATTTCTTGAAACTTAGTAAGAGCCTCTTGATATTTATCTATTCTTATATATACTGGTTCTATTCTTATTGATGGTTTAATTTCCCTTATTATCGGTTTTATTCTGGTAGGCATTTCCAACTCTCTTGTTCTTGATTCTACTATTTCTCTTGTCATAGGACCTGTCGGAAGAAGCTCTTCAGTTTCTTCAACTTCTTCTGGTTCTTTAATAGCTTGTTTTAAAGCTTCTCTACTTATTTTATCTCCGGTTGGAGAAGAAGGAAAACTAGGGAGGGGTGGAAGCTCTTCTTTATTTATGGCTTGAATTGATAGACGAGAATTTTCTAAATCTGGCAAGGGAGGAAGTTCTGGCAATTCCGGTATTTCAGGAATTTTTTCTCTAACCTCTTTTTTCTTTTTCCCTAAGCCGAACATAAAATTTAAAAAGGAAAAGCATATAAATAGCTTTGTATGAATTTTAAAGTAGTTACAGTATAAACCGAAAGATATTTAATTCAAATCTTTTTTTTAGTTCAATGCAAACTAAACTTCTTAATGATATTGTGGCAGAGATAGCTGGAAAACAGGCTGGTGAGATACTTAATTTGTTGATAGGCAAAAGAGATGTCAATGAATTTTTGATAGCAAAAAAGTTGAAATTAACTATAAATCAGATTAGAAATATGCTCTATAAACTTTCTAATTTCAACTTAGTTTCTTTTACAAGAAAAAAGGACAGAAGGAAGGGATGGTATACTTATTTTTGGACTTTAAATACTGAAAAATCTTTAGAGTTGCTGGCTGAGAGATTAAAAAAAGAAATTGAGGGTTTACAACAACAGCTGAAAAGCAGGGAGTTAAAAAGATTTTATTTATGCAATACATGCAAAACAGAAGTTTCAGAAGAAACAGCACTATTGCATGAATTTACCTGTCAGGAATGTGGGGAAGTTTATGTTTTAGCTGACAAGAAAAAGATTATAGAAAATTTGATGAAGGAGATAGCAAGACTGGAAAGACAAAGGCAGAATGTCTTAATTGAGCTAGAAAAAATTAAAGAAGAGGAGGCTAAAAAAAGAGAAAAAATTAGAAAGAAAGGTAAAGTTAGGAAGAAGAAAGGAAAAATTGAGAAGAAAAAGAAGAAAATTAAAAAGGGGAAAGTTAAGAAGAAAAAGCAAGGGAAGAAAAAAAGGAAGTAAAAAGATGGATTATAGAAAATATACAAGAAAAAATTTATCATCCAAATTCAAGTTTTTCAGCAATTTGAGCGTAACCAATTGGTTTATCCTAATTAATGTCATTTTTTTTATTGTTGTTAATATTCTGGTTTTAAATAATCAGAATTTTTTTGAGTATATTGCTTTGAAATCTAGTAATATATTACAAGGAAAATATTTGTGGACTTTACTGACTAGTATGTTCATGCATGGAAGTTTTGCACATATACTTGTAAACATGGTTTCTTTAATGTTTATAGGAAACTTTGTTGAGAGGATAATAGGAAGAAAAAGATTTTTCTGGTTTTATTTAGTTTCAGGATTAGTTGCTAGCTTATTTTTTGTTTTGTTTGCTTTAGTTTTTTCTAGCGAGTTAAATGTTTATGCTGTTGGAGCTTCAGGAGCAATATTTGCTTTAGGAGGATTATTAATGATTTTAACTCCCAAACTGCCTGTTCTTGTTTTTTTTATAATTCCTATGAGAATGTTTACTGCTATGATATTTTTATTAGCTATGTTATGGGTTTTGTCTGTAGTTGCTGGTTTACCAATAGGAAATACAGCTCATCTTGGGGGATTATTATCTGGAATAGTTTATGGTTTGTATTTAAAGAGAAAATACAAAAGAAAAGTTGTTATGTTAAATAGGATGTTTGGTTGAAAAGTTCTAAAAGAACTTTTAGTAGATAATTAACATAAATTAACAAAAGACAGTTAATGAGGTTGATATGAAAAGAAATAAAAGAGGAAAAAAAGAGGGCAATTATAACAAACCTCAGAAATTAAAAATTTCTGATGGTAGTCAAAAATTACAGAAGGAATTTTTGATATGTTGGAAATATTTGAAAGAGAGTAAAATTTACTTTTTAGTTATTCTTGTTTTCTTGTTAGTTTCTGCTTTAATTGGAATTTTATTTCCTGTTTTTTTCTTAGAATTAATTAATAAATTTATAGAAGAATTGGCAAGGAAAACTGCTGGAATGACTTTTTTTCAGCTATTGTTTTTTATTTTGCAAAATAATATTACTACCGCTTTTCTAGGCTTGTTGTCTGGAATAATTTTAGGTATATTTCCTTTACTTTTAATTTTGTTTAATGGATATGTTATTGGATTTGTTGCTGGTAAAAGTGTTGATGTTGCAGGTTATCCTATTTTGCTCAGATTATTACCTCATGGCATATTTGAGCTGCCTGCTTTAATAATAAGTTTAGGATTAGGAGTAAAGTTAGGGATGTTTATATTTGCTAAAAATAGTAAGGAGCAATTTAAATATGATTTAGAAAATAGCTTGAGAGTTTTTGTTTATATTATTATACCTCTATTTTTGATTGCAGGAATAATTGAAACTGCCTTGATTTTTCTGCTGATTTAAATTGTATTTAACTACTTTAATTTGATAAATAAAAATATAGTTTAGAAAGCAATAATGTTTATATAATATTTTTAGTTTTCTGGGAGAATGGAAAGTCATCCAAGAATTTCACAATTGCTTCTTGAGACTCAAGCATATAGAGATTTGGATAATCCTGTAATTCTAACTTCTGGGGAATTGGGGATTTATTATATTAATACTGAAAAATTAGTTCAGGATAATGGCAAGTTTGAAGAATATGGAGATGATTCTAGAGCTATGATTGAACATGCTGTCGAGATGATGGATGAACATTCTAGTTTTGGTGAAGTAATTGACATACTAGCTGAAAAAGTCGTGAGATTACTTAGAGATTCAAATTCAAATAATAGCCCTGCAATTTCAGGAGGACAAAGAAGAGACTGGTTGTTTTCTGGACCGGTTGCTTATAAGTTAGGTCTAAGGCATATTTCTGTATATAAAGAAGGCGAGATAGAAATAGTTAGTCCTGGTTTAGAAGTTGATTATCATTATTCTTTAAATGGTAAAAGGGCTGTCCATATTTCAGATTTGTTAACTGAAGGAAGTAGTTGTTATAGGGTTGAAAATGGGGAAGAAAGGGGTTGGATTCCTAGTTTAAGAGGAAAAGGCGTAAAAGTTAATGATTTAATTGCTGTTGTTACAAGATTACAAGGAGGAGAAGAAAATTTAGCAAGACAGCAAGTTATTGTTCATCCTTTTGTTGCTATTGATGAAGATTTTTTAAAAAAATATTCTAAAAATCCAGAAAGAGCTGTTGCTTATTTAAAAAATCCTGGAGAGTGGAGTGAAGCTTATTTGAGAGAAAACGGAGCTTTGGTTTTATTGCCTAATTTTGATCCAAAAGGAGGAAAGTTAGATAGGGCTAGAAAATTTTGTGGTAGGTATGCAGATGTTTTAGGACAAGCAGAAAGATTGGGAGAATTGGCTAGAGCCACTAAAGAAAAATTTGATTGTGATTTGATTGAATTAGTTGGAGGAAAATAAAATGACAGAAAAAAGTTTTAGAGAAAAGTGGTTGGAAGCTGTTGACAGAAAAGGAAGTGTTTTATGTGCTGGATTAGACCCTGCTGAATTTAAGATGGGGAGAGGCGATGAAGGTTTGCCTGCCTCTGATATTCCATTTAATTGGGCTTTGAAATATATTGAAGCTGCTGCTCCTTTTTGTGCTGCTGTAAAACCGAATATTAATTATTGGAAAAGGAGAGATGGTATCAGGATTTATATGATATTGCTAATTTAGCTCATTCTTTAGGGTTAGTTGTTATAGAAGATTCTAAATTAGCTGATATTGGCTCGACAAATGATGCTGGAATGTATTATGCTCGACAAAAAGGAATGGATGCTGTAACTTTCTCGCCATTTGCAGGAAATTTAGAAGAAGCTGTTAAGCAGGCTCATTCTAGAGATTTAGGATTGATAAGTATGGTTTTAATGAGCAATCCTGAATTTGGGAAAATAAAGAGTATGTGGGTTGATGTAGAAGATGATTTTGAAGCTTATAATGGAAGAGCAGGAATAATTTGTGGAAGCCATCATGTTGAATATTATTTAAAATTAGCTAGAGATGCTCAGAGATTTGGAGCTGATGGTATAGTTATAGGAGCTCCAAGTCCTAAAAATCATATTAAAGAATATGAGATTCAAGCAGTAAGAAAATTAGTTGATGACAATATGCTAGTTCTTCTTCCTGGGGTAGGTAAGCAAGGAGGAGAGGCAGGAATAATATGGAAATATTTTGGTAGGAATAATGTTATTGTAAATGTAGGAAGAGATTTGATGTTTCCTAATGGAAGCAACTCTACTCCCGAACAGCAGGCTGAAAAAGCTAAATATTATTTTGATATGTTAAATCAATTAAGAGCAGCTTGATTCTAGAAAATGATAGACTCTCATGTGCATTTAAGAGATTGGAGACAAAGCAATAAAGAAACTATTGAGCATGGTTTAGAAGTTGCTGAAAGAGTTGGGTTAGATGCGGTTTTTGACATGCCTAATACTTCTCCAGTAATTGATTCTTACGATTTAGTTAAAGATAGATTAGAAGGAGCAGAATTTCTTAAGTCAAAGGTTTTTTATGGCTTGTATGTAGGATTAACTTCAAATCCTGAACAAGTTAAAGAAGCTGTTAAGGCTTGGGAAGAATTTTTCCCTGAACCAGGAGCGAGTGTTGGGGTTGTGGGTTTGAAAATGTTTGCAGGAAGTTCTACAGGGGATTTGTTAGTTGGCAAGGAAGAGGAACAGAAAAAAGTTTATGAAACTTTAGCAAAAGAAGGATATGAAGGAGTATTAGCTGTTCATTGCGAGAAAGAATCCTTTTTAGTTCCTACTATGTGGGATTCTTCTAAGCCAGTAACTCATTCTCAATCACGACCTAAAGAAGCTGAAACAGCATCAATAGGAGATCAAATAAAATATGCAGAAGAAGTTGGATTTCTAGGAAATTTGCATATCTGCCATGTTTCTGTTCCTGGTTCTGTTTATTTAGTTGGAGAAGCAAGACAAAGAGGAAAAATAAAAATAACATGCGGGGTTACTCCCCATCATTGTTTATTTGGCATACATAATATTCTTGGGGCTACAACTGATGAGGGATTGCTGTATAAAGTTAATCCGCCGATAAGATTGAGAAGTGATGCAGAAAAAATGTTAACGCTTTTACAAGAGGGGAAAATTGACTGGATTGAAACAGATCACGCTCCCCACACCCTGGCTGAAAAAACAGGAAAAGCATTAGATGCAAAAGGAAATCCTCAATATATGTCAGGATTTCCTGGTTTGCCTTTTCTTCCTCATTTTTTAAATTTTCTTAGAAGAAGAAAAATGAGTGAAGGGCAGATATATAGGTTAACTCATGGCAATATTATAGAAATTTTTGGATTAGAACATTTAGAATTGCCTGTAAGAGATGTGAGTCCAGATTTGAATTTACATACTAAATATGGAGTTGATGTTTATAAGGGATTAAGAGGAAGATTGGCTGAAAAATGATAATATGGAAATAAAAAAAGTAAAATTAGGAGAAAAAGAAATAATGCCTTTTACAATTCCATCAGGAATTGTTATGACTGAAGTTTCTACTGCTGCAAGGCTTCTTGATATGATTCCTGAACTAGGAATATGGACAACAAAAAGTATTGGGCCTGAACCAAGAGTAGGAAACAAAGAACCAATTCTAGCTCAATATTATCCCGGTTGTTTTGTAAATGTAGTTGGATTGACAAATCCGGGAGCAGAAGAATTTGCAAGGAAATTATACTTAGCGAGAATTCCTTCAGATAAATTTGTTTTAGCTTCTATTTTTGGGAAAAATACAGAAGAATTTGTTTATGTTGCTGAAACTTTAGAAGAATTAGTTGATGGATTTGAATTAAATCTAAGCTGTCCTCATTGCAGTCAAGTAGGAACGGCATTAGGACAAGATCCTGAAATTGTAAAAGAAATAACTAAGGCTATAGTTAAGAGAACGAGAAAACCAGCATTTGCTAAATTAACTCCTAATGTAAGTAATATTGGAGAAATAGCAAAAGCTGCTATGGAAGGAGGAGCTTATGGAATTTCTGCTATTAATGCTGTTGGTCCTGGGTATTATTCTGTTGATGGATTTCCTGTTTTGACAAATAAGGTTGGCGGATTAAGTGGAAGAGGGATACTTCCTTTAGGCTTAAAATGTGTGAGAGATATAAGGCAAGCTGTTGGTAATGGTGTGCCAATAATTGGAATTGGAGGGATAGCAGCAGCTAGAGATGTCAGAGCTTACTATAATGTCGGGGCTAATATTATAGGTGTAGGAAGTGGTGCTTTAGCTGGCATGACTAACAATGAGATGATAAGATATTTTTCAGTTTTAGCTACAGATTTGAGAAAGGGAGGAAATGTAGCAGCTACTCTTTTAAAAGAAGTTGATATGAGTTATAGAAAAGTTAGATTAGAAAAAAAAGAAAATACCAATTGCGACTTGCAGGTTTTAGTCACTAATCGTTCTGTTCAAGCTTCTCCAGGACAATTTGTTTTTGCCTGGATTCCTAATGTAGGAGAAAAACCTTTTTCTGTAATGGATGATGAGCCATTAACTTTAGGAATTTTGGAAAAAGGAGAATTTACTAGAGCTATTAATTCTTTGCAAGTTGGAGATAGTTTTTATGTTCGAGGGCCTTATGGGCAGGGGGTAGATGTTCCTGCAGAAAGTGATGTTGTTTTGGTTGGTGGGGGTTGTGGTTTAGCTGGTTTGCATTTGCTTGCAAAAAGATTTTCAAAAAAAGCTCGAGTATTGACTTTGTTAGGAGCAAAAGACTTGCAACATTTGCCTTATTTAAAAGAATTTGAAAAATATGGGCCTGTTTTTGTAGCTACAGAAGATGGTAGTTTAGGTGTAAGAGGATTAGTTACAGATTTGTTTTATGATGGCATTGAAAAAGGTAGTTACTTTTTTAATTGTGGGCCTAGGGCTATGATAGAAGCTGTTTTGCCGCTCGAGTTAAGTTTATCAAGTCCAGAAAGAGTTCATTCTTCTGTAGATTATATGACAAGGTGTGGTATTGGATTATGTGGAAGTTGTGCTGATGATAGAGGAAGAAGAAGTTGTGTTGAAGGGCCTTTTTTAAATCTTTAAAAAAACTTAGTTAGTCTGGTTTGCTTCCCATATTCTTTTAACAGCCAGGAATTTTGAGTAAAAGTAGAAATTGGGATAGAAAGATTTATATATTAGACATATGTCTAGTATATATGAAAAAAGGTTTTGATAAAAAGAAAATAGAGAAAATAAGAAAAATTTTGGGAGAAAATCCTCAAGGATTATGGGTTAGAGAGCTTGCTAGAAAAACAGGGTTAGATAAGTCCACTGTTTCGATTTATCTTTCTAAGCATATAAAAAGAGAAGTTGATGTAATTTCTATTTCCGGATTAGTTAAAATTTATAAGTTGAAAAATGTATAAAATAATTAATTTAGGCGATGTTCCCAGTTTGAAAGATTATAGTAAGTCTAAATTGACTTTTCCAATAGATTATGATGAAGACTTAGCCTTTCTTGGCGAATGCATTAGAGTTGAAGGTTCTCTTAATAAAGGAACAAAAAACATGAGTTTTGGGAATTCAGATGTGTCTTTATTAAAAGAAGTTGAGAGAATTTTAACAAAATTTAATTGTCATATCTATAGAACATTACATATTTCTGTTAAAATCCCAAAAAATTTAACTAAAGAAGATATAAAGATAATCGACTTATCTACCAATCAAATTAAAGAGAATTTCTTAGTAAGACATAGCGAGAGGTTTAATAGAGAGTTTCACGAACTGACATTTTTAGAAACAAAAATTGTTTATGGCTTAGAAAAACATTACAAAATTTACTTAAAAGATAATTTTGTAGAAATTCGTATAAAAATTCCAGAAATGTCTAGGATTATAGTGAATCCTAAAAGAGAAGTTACCGCAGTTGTTCAGTTGATTTTTGCTAATTTTGCTTTACGCGAAGTTTTTAAAAATGTATTAAAAATCCCAGAAGGCAGAAAAAGTAAAATAATTTTTATTCCAGACATATTATTAAATTCTTCAGATTCTATAATTTCTTCAGCAATTAGCGCGGTTTTGGCATGTGAAGGATTTATTTCTTATCAGAAACCTCCTATTTCTGACAGAAGTATTCATATAGAAATGACTTCAGAAAAATATATTCAGGGTTTAAAAGTGTTATTTGATAAGCTAAATATTATTAGCTATCTCAGAAGTAGAATGAATAGAAATGTATACTCTCTGCATATCTATGGTAGGGAAAATTTATTTAAAATAAAAGAGATAATAAGATTTATAGAACCCTTTAAGAAAGATAGATTTGATTATATGTTAACTACTTATAGGAATTTTAATGATGCGAGTAAAGCAACACAGTTAGTTACTGAAGCTATTAAAAAATTATGTAAAGACTCTTCTATCTCAAATATTTCTAAACTTGTTGGGAGAAAAGAAAGGACTATTAAAAGATATTTGGGAAGAATGATTAAAGAGGGCAAATTAATAAGTTCCAAAACAAAACCCTCTTTTTATAAGTTACCTAGTGAAATCGATTAAGGTTTTCTGGCTTAATTCTTTTAATAACTGGCTTCTGTCTATGAATAATTCTATTGGCAGAGTTAGATAGGTTTTTATATCTTCAAAAGCCTCTTTTAGGGTATTAAACTTTCTTGGGATTTTTCTGAATGCTGAACGAACAGTCTCTCTTAATATTCCAACTCCTAAAGGAGCTGTGTAAGTGGGTTTAACTTCTCTTAATACTAAAACAGAGGCTTGTCTTCTTATTTTTGTTAGATATTCGCTTATCGCCAGCCTTGGGCTGTAATACCCCCCAGCAACTTCTTCTGCATAATCTTTTCTATCATAAAATCCCTCATAATCTTGCATTACGTAAGTTTTGCTCCCCGAAATATTCCATATACTGCCAGGAATTTTAGCCTCAATTACTTCATAACTCCAAAATCTTGGGATTAATAGTATCTCATAGTGATTTCCTAAGTATTCATCACTAAAAACTAAATACTCGCCAATTAGTGGAAAATATCTTATCTCTTTCATGAGTTGTTTGGATATTGTCGAATCGACACTTGTTATAGCCCAACGAGTAGGGACTAATTTTCTTCTAACTCCTATTCCTAACAATCCAGCTGACAAAACTTTGATTATGTTGCTAACTTGAATATCTGCTTTATATAACTCATTTATTGCTGTTGATGCTTTTATATCTGTATCTCCTGTAAGATAATCTATTTTTTTTGGAACAGAAGGATTTTCCTCTAATCTTGCATATTTTAATGGTGCAGGGTTTCCTATTATTGGGGTATGAGTATCTATATTTAAGTTGTATTTTGGTGGTTTCTTGAGAATAAATTCTGTATCTACTTTTTTATCTGCCATACTTATCTCCTGCATTAAACTTAGAAATTTCTTCTGTTTTCTTGCATCTTTTATATTACTCTTAAATCTGGCATAAATAAGCTTACTTCTGAAAGCTAGAATATCTTCAATTGTTAGATTTTTTGAATGCCAGAGTTCAGGCATGCTATACTCTTCTGTATTGCCATAAGCATCTGGAGCTAATATACCTGTATTAATTTCAGGATAACCGACTCTTCCAACAAAAATTTCTGGTGGAGAACTTCCTGAAAAATGTGTTTTTGCTTTTCCTAAGAAAGGGAACTTTGCAAGAATAGGGCAAGACTTGCCACAATAACCCCTACCTTTACATCTTATACAAAGCTGGGAATTAAACAGACTATTCATTAAAAATAAAAAACAAGGAAATATTAATAGTTTTGTATACTATAATAAATGATAAATTTATTTAAATATTTATTATCATTTCCTATCTATTCAAGAATAGAATATGCAGTTATTCAAATTCTTAAATATATAGAAAAGAAGTTCCTGTCATTAATTTTTATTTAGGTTTTTACTCTTTTAAATCTGAAATTCCTAACAAGATAAACAATAAACCAATTCCTAGAACAAACCAGAAAACTCCTCCTTTAAGGAATTCCCAGGCAGCATGTCTAAAATTCCAGAATGTTTCCCAGTTCACTGAATACCACATTACTACAATTGCTACTATTACTAAAATTAAACCCAACAAAAGTTCAGCCCATTTATTCATATCTGGAATAACAAGCTTGGATTTAAAAACCTTTCCCTGTTATTTTTATTTATTTTGAGTAATTAAAATCTTCGCAAGAAATCTGTCTGCTTTAGCTGACAGATGAATTGCGTTACATATTTATTTCTTGAATGATTATGAACAATGAGCTTGTTGTAGCTCATTGAAACACAATGTTAGCTATAGCTATGCTTCTAACTAAATAAATCTTTCGGAAAGTAAAATGGAA
>Ga0210057_1001391_pt1 | contig 36982 bp, 32 predicted proteins | sample CryGeyCG2114_010_2_FD_183968 | JGI IMG/M metagenome (GOLD analysis project Ga0210057, IMG submission 183968) | Groundwater microbial communities from aquifer - Crystal Geyser CG10_big_fil_rev_8/21/14_0.10 (SPAdes) (version 2) | ecosystem: Environmental > Aquatic > Deep subsurface > Groundwater ... | reverse complement strand
CAGCTTAAAAACCATGAAACTAGAGAGAAAAAGTGAAATTCAAAATTCGTGAAATTGATTACTCAAAATATGTAGGCGACAAGGATCTCGAAGCTTATTACGGTTTGCCTTCTGAAGTAAAGTTTTGCAGAAATTGTGTCATTTCAAATCAAAGACCAAACTCAACTCAAGAGTATAAAAATAAAATGGGCGTCAAAAAATCCACCATCCATTTTGATGATGAAGGAGTTTGCGATGCTTGTCGTGTCGCCGAAGCCAAGAGAACAACCATAGATTGGCAAGAAAGGGAAAGAGAACTAGAAGAATTGTGTAGCAAATTCAGAAGAAACGACGGCCAATACGACTGCATTGTGCCCGGTTCAGGTGGCAAAGACAGCGTCTACACCTCACACGTTCTCAAATATAAATATAAAATGAATCCCCTGACTGTAACCTGGGCCCCTCATATGTACACCGATTGGGGCTGGAAAAACTTTCAAAACTGGATTCACGTCGGTGGTTTTGACAACCAATTGAACACACCCAACGGTCATATCCACAGGCTTCTCACCAGGCTAGCGGTAGAAAATCTTTTCCACCCTTTTCAGCCTTTTTTCTTTGGTCAAAAGGCCTTAGCTCCAAAACTTGCCTGTCTATTAAATATTCCACTTATCTTCTATGGGGAAAATGAAGCCGAATACGGGAACCCCATTACAACCCATAATTCACCTTTGCAAAACCAAGAATATTACGCATTCAAAGAAAGCGAAGAACTTTATCTGGCAGGAACTTCAGTAAGAGAACTACAAGATGAATATGGTCTGAGTAAAAACGACTTACTTCCCTATATGCCTGCAGATCCAATGCTTCTTAAAAAAAATAAAGTTCAGGTTCACTACCTGGGCTATTATTTAAAATGGCATCCACAAAGCTGCTATTATTATTCGGTAGAAAATGCAGGCTTCCAGGCATCCCCTGAACGCAATCTGGGAACCTATAGCAAGTACGCTAGCCTAGATGATAAAATTGACGATTTTCACTTCTATACAACCTTTTTGAAATTTGGGATCGGCAGAGCGACTTACGATGCCTCTCAAGAAATAAGGTCACAAGACATTGAAAGAGACGAGGGAGTAGCCTTGGTCAATCGCTTCGATGGAGAATATCCTCATCGATTTGAAAAAGAAGTATTCCAATATTTATCCATTAATAAAGAAGAGTTTGGTCGCCTGGCAGATTTGTTTGAGTCACCAATCATGACAAATGAATACTTTACTAATCTTTGCGAGCACCATCGATCGCCGCATCTGTGGAAATATGATAATGGAAAGTGGGCGCTACGTCACCGAGTAACAAACTTATAAGATCATGAGAAACATCAGAGTAATTGCCAGACTGGACATTAAAAATAATTATCTCATTAAGGGGATTCACCTCGAGGGACTGCGAAAAGTTGGTGACCCTCATGAATTTTCCAAGAAGTACTACAATCAAAATATTGATGAGATTCTTTATATGGATGCCGTTGCCAGTCTCTATGGCAGAAACAGTCTACTCGATTTAATCAAGAGGGTTTCCAGGGATGTTTTCATACCATTAACCGTTGGAGGCGGCATTCGATCTATTCATGATGCCACTGAAATTTTACGAAGCGGGGCTGACAAAATTGCGATCAATACTGCTGCAATAAAAGACCCTTCACTCATCGAATCACTTTCCAAGCGCTTCGGGGCTCAATGTATTGTTTTATCGGTGGAAGCAAAACGTAAAAGTGACCACACGTGGGAGGCCATGACTGACAACGGAAGAGAACATTCTGGTTTGGACGTCATTGATTGGGTCAGAGAGGCTTGTACGCTTGGTGCAGGCGAAGTACTTGTCACTTCTATTGACAATGAAGGAACAAGAAAGGGATTTGATGTCGAGCTGATGCGACAAGTGTCAACCAGTGTCACTGTCCCTATTATTGCTAGTGGCGGATTTGGCAAGAATCAGGATTTAGTTGATGTAGTAAAAATAGCTGACGTCAACGCGGTATCAATTGCCCATGATCTTCACTATGCAAAAACCACAATCGATGAAGTCAAAAATTATGCAATTGAAAATGGTATAAATCTTAGAAGGAACATACTGTGAAAGTCTATTTAATTGACTACGGCATGGGCAATTTATTGAGTATTGAAAACGCTTTTACCAAGTGCGGAGCTGAGATAGAGTACATTAAAGAGCCTATTGCTCCTGAAAAAATTAACCATCTTATTTTACCTGGTGTAGGCGCCTTTGCAGATGGAATGGAAGAACTCTCTAAGAGAGGTTTTACTCCATTCTTAAAAGAGTACTTTCGATTGCAAAAACCTCTCATCGGTATTTGCCTTGGGATGCAAATGCTTTTTGATTCAAGCAGTGAGTTTGGAGAACATTCCGGCCTGGGATTCATTCCGGGAAAAGTCCTTGAAATACCCAACACTGACAGTGGCGGGCATATATACAAAAGGCCTTTTATTGGATGGTCAGAACTGAATCACCCCAACCCTAGTAAAACTCACTTTAGTAGACCCATTTTGAAAGATGTTCCCATCAATTCTTCAATGTATTTTGTTCATAGCTATTATGCGACTGAGACAAACCCTGATCACCTTGTAGCCTATACGACTTATGGCGACGCAATTATCCCTGCGATAGTGCAAAAAGATTTGACCGTTGGATGCCAGTTTCATCCTGAGAAAAGTGCAGCCGCCGGACTACAAATTATCAAAAATTTTCTAACGTTTTAGACGCCTGAATTTAATTCTATTAAATCATCTTCATTAAAATTTCGTGAGGCTTTTTGCCCCATAACCTTGTCCCACAACATAGGAGAAATGCCATTCCCAGGTCTTTTAGTAGTGATATTATCGCTAGAAAAAATTTCCCCCTTGGCGATATCTCTACTGGCCACAATGGACTTTCTAATAGCAGTTTTATTTTTAATTTCACTTTTTGAGGCTGTTTTTACTCCGCTCCCCAGCGCCTTACTAATATTACGTATAGAGGAGACCATTTTTTTCAACTCAGCCGGTTCGAGGCTCGCTTGGTGATCCGGCCCCTCCATTTTATTGTCGAGAGTGAAATGCTTTTCAATAACTTTCGCCCCCATAGCGACGGCGGCAATCGGAACCTCGATACCTAAAGTATGGTCAGAGTAACCAATATCTACTTTAAACTCATTTTCAATAGTGAGCATTGCTTTTAAGTTCACATCTTCAAAAGGCGATGGGTATTCAGTATTGCAATGAAGAATCGTCAGCATCTTCTTTTCAATCCTATTTTCCATAAAGACTTGAATCACATCACGAATCTCATTGAGTTCAGTTACTCCCGTAGAAATAATATATCTGCTCGCTTTGTAGGAAGCCAGCTCACGCAAAAGTGGTAAATTGGTTATTTCCCCTGAGGGAATTTTAAAAGTATCCATGCCCATATCACGCAACATTCTGGCACTTTCAAGATCAAAGGGAGTTGAGAGAAAAGTAATTTCTTTTCCTGCACAGTGGGCCATAAGTATCTCATGCTGCTCACGATTGAGTTCAAGGCGCTTAAGCATTTCGAGTTGACCTCCTTGATCCCCAGTCGTTTGGAGCTGATAGTCAGCCTTTTTTGCCAAATGGCTGACAATTTTTTGAGCTTTAAACGTTTGAAATTTTACGGCATCGGCCCCCGCTTCAGCAGCGGCATCAATCAACTTTTTTGCTAGCTCAATGTCTCCGTTATGATTCACTCCCGCTTCGGCAATAATGTAGACAGACATAGGCATCCTTTATTTTAAAACTAAATCCGAAGCAAGATTATTTTTTATAAACATTCCCGCACTGACTATACAGCGATCCCCCACTTTGACTCCCTCTTTAGTAACGCTATTACTGCCAATAAAAGTGCAATTACCTATATTAGCGCCACCATTAAGCACACTTGCGGTTGAAATATGGCAAAAGTCCCCAACCAAAACGTCATGCTCCAGTAATGCCTTGGTATTTATTATGCAGTTTTTCCCGACCTTGGCATTGGCATTAATCAGGGCATCATGCATGACAATAGTCCCCTCTCCAAGCTCGGAATATTTAGAAACATGGGCCCGTGGGGAAATTATGCAAGGGAAGATAGCCCCTATGGATTTTAACTTATAATAAAGCTCCATTCTTGAGTTAAAACTTTTAACTTGCCCTACTGCAATCAAACAGTTTTTTACCTCTTTAACATACTCTTGTATTTTATCATCTCCACCAAGAATCGGATAACCCAATACCTTTTCACCTGGTGGCAGCTTGCTATCTATTATCCCTATAATCTGGTATTTTCCTATCGTCTCAACAACATCGATGCAAGATCGGGAATGTCCGCCCCCACCAATTAGCAATAACTTTTCCATTTATCAATCCAGGTAAAATTAGGGCCCAAATTACGATTATCGCTTGCACTTTAATCTGTCATGAATGGCCCTAGTAAAGTCATTTCAAATGATATACTTTAGCATATGAATTAGCGGCCATACAAGATGGCTTCGTGCTCTTGTAATACAGCTCTACCTCAAGGTCCAAATGTATAATAATAAAAGAATTTTAGCAATTATTGTAGCCCGGGCCGGCTCAAAGGGACTACCGGGGAAAAATATCATTGATTGTGCTGGCAAGCCTCTTATTCAGTGGACCATAGAGGCTGCCCTTCAATCCTCTATTGTCGATAAAGTTTTTGTCTCAACTGACAGTGACAAAATTGCCTCTGTCGCAATATCCAGTGGCGCCTGCGTGCCTTTTTTGCGCAGTAAGGAATTGGCAACGGACACTGCCTCTGTAGAAGACGTAATTCACGAAGTAATTTCAAAGCTGGCCGAAACGGAAGCAACTTTTGATTACATTTTGTTACTGCAACCAACCTCACCTCTCAGGACAAGCAAGCAAATCAATCAAGCGATTGAGCAGTATTTTACAAATCTAAAAGATTCTGAGGAAACTCTCGTCTCAGTTTACGTTGCTCCCAAAAAAGTTGGCTGGCTTTTGCGCCAAACAAACAATCATTACATCGACTTTTGTTTTGATCAAAACAAAGATGATCTTAGAAGACAAACATTAAGTACATTCTATCTTCCTAATGGTGCAATCTATTTTGCTCCAATCTCTCATTTCAAAAAATCTTTTTATACCACAAAGACACAATTTTTTGTCATGCCAGAAGAGTGTTCCGTGGACATTGACACACAGGAAGATTTGGAAAAGGCAATCTCTCTTCTACAAAAACAAAAGTAAACGTATTAATGCGCACATATTACTTTCAAAGCATCGTGGATTTCTTTTCTCCAATCACCCTGACAATGTGCGAAGTAAGAAGTAAACTCATCGCGAATTTTTTGGATTTCATCACTGTACCACCAATCAGGGTCCTCATAAACTCTTCGAATTGAAGAATGAGCCTCTTCAGCATTCGTTACCAATATACCCACCTTTCTCATTCGGTCATAAAGATTACGATATTTCTCTCTTGTCGTAAGTATATTACTATCCCAAAAACCGATTGTCGGAATGTTATAGGCCATACTTTCATCAAATGTTGTCGAGACCGAGTCTGTAAAGTGTACATTAACAAAATCAAAAAACTTGGAAGCAATCCCTGTAAAAATATATTCTATAGGCATTTTCTGTTTGCTTAAATTGGGAGCCAGATTTTCTTCATGTCCTCTAAAAAGGGCGTAGTCAAAACCCTTAATTTTAACAAAAAATCTTGCTTTTGGAATACTCCCCACCTGCGAAATTACATTTTCCATTAACTGGCGATGGGCCTTAATATTGTCAGCATTATACGAGTCAAAATGTTCCACTGGATAAATCAATGAGACCGCTGGTGGTGTATAGAGAATTTTAAACCATTTTCCTCTTCTCTTAATACGCCCTTTCATTCTTTTTCCCAGCCTATTCAAGTTCTGTAATGCGGGATCAGGAATTTTAAAAAATCGCGTCTTTTCGCTCGTCCACTCACTCCAAGACAAGCAATTTCGTGCGCTAATGGGGTCCTCGTTACCATAACCCAGCCCTTCCTCAAATATCTCTCTCATCCCTCCCAATTGGTATTCAATAACTGGTAACCCCATTCTCTGAGCAGCGACACTTAATATTCCATTTTTTAGAACATTCCAATTAGCTAGACCAATGATGCCTCTCACTTTTGCCTTCTTGATTTGCTCTTGTGCTTGTCCAATCAATTTTGCTAATAGTTGCCCATCACAAAGAATTGAATCCGTAGTCATCACCAAATTTGAAAGAAGAATAAATGCCAATTCTCGGGTTGGCCGTATGGGAGAAATAATATCCCATTCTTTAAAACCAAGCACCTTTGAGACAAAAGAATCTTTAATCGCATCAAAAATTTTCTTGCTGTCGATCAAAGAAGCAGGGTTTAATGTAGAGTTAAGTGAGAATTGCAGAGGTACAAAATCCATTTCAGGAATTTGCTGCATAAACTTTGTATTGAGTACTGTGTAGCCAATTCTAATTAGGGGCCTGCCAGACAACTTTTCTCTCATGCGTTTAATCGCAATGCGAACCAAGCATGCCAGATTTTCATAAATCCTTTTTGTTAGGTTGTTTATCAAGTGCCATTTTTTTTCATAAGGTGAAGGTCGTATACCCATTTCTTCTAATGAAATTTTCTCTGGAACATACTCCACTTGCTGAAAAATTGTTTTGCCAAAAATGGTTTGGGAAATTTTATTTCCCATTTCTATCCTGCCCTTCAACGACACGGTCAAAGGAAATCCAGAATAAGCTAGAGGCTCATATTCTTCAATGCATGAAAGAGGTTCTATAGTACCTGCGAGATCAGCAGTACCTATTAAGCTTAAGCGAAAGCAAATATCAGTAAAAGTGGCAATAGCATATTTGGCCACGTACAGTGCTTCACATTCGGCGTAAGACAAGCCTAAATACTTGGCCAAAGACTCTCTATAGGCAGTCGCCAACATATCGTCGAGAACTCGCAAGGCAAAGAGGTCCTGTTTTGATTTTACGTCAGAGCTAAAAAAATTATTCAATTCCTCAAGCGAAGAATACATCGTCATTCCTGATGCCCTGTGCCCAGGGTGCTTCTCTATTTTTTCGTTGTGTTTCAACATAGATATCACGTTCTCTGCTAAATGAGCAGTAGTTCATTATTATAACATATTGCAGAATTAAAAATTTTAAGCACTTTTTTATTGCCTAAAATTGAAGTATTCTTCAAACCACTGTTGCAAATTGTATAAGCGCAATTTAATCACTTGAGGCTTAAATGTCGAAAATAGTATGGCTTACAGGAATTTCAGGGGCGGGAAAGACTACTCTGGCTAATTCCTTATTTGAAGAATTTAAGAAACGTCAACTGCCAGTCACCATACTAGATGGAGATAAAGTTCGAGATTTCTTTGAAGGCGATTTAGGCTATTCTCGCCAAGAAAGAATAATGAATGTGAGAAGGATTGCCTTTACTGCCCACGAGCTCTGTCAAAATGGAGTAAATGTAATTGTTGCTAACATTGCTCCTTATTATGAAGTTCGTGATTTCATAAGGAGAAAACTATCAGCAAATTACATTCAAATTTATCTCAAAGTATCTCTGGATGAAGTCACCAGAAGAGATGTCAAAGGACTCTATAAACAATTTAACACTGGGAATCTCGAGAATATTATTGGGGCCGATGATGGATACGACGTCCCAAGAAATCCCGATCTTGTCATTCAAACAGGAAATGAGGATGCGCAAACATCCTTGAAGAAAATTATCGATTTTATCTTTCCCTAGACCGTGTAGCGATCAGGATTAAAATGAGACAAATTCTTATTGATCCATTCTGCCGTAAGCTCAAGACCGCGCTTAAATTCAACTTCCCTTTGCCATGATGTCAACTTTTTAAGTTTCTCTGTACAGGCAAGTAATCTATTCACTTCACTCTTTTCAGGTCTCAATCTGAATTCATCACATTTTATTGGAACTTCCCTTCCTGTGACTTCCATAAGCATTCTGGCAGTTTGTTCAATTGACCACTCTTCACCACTGCCAATATTGACCACTTCCCCTTCAGCTTGCTCGCAGAGGGCCAATTCAATCATTCCATTCACTGTATCAGTCACATAATTAAAGTCTCTTGTTGGCGAAAGTGCCCCAAGAGTCAATTCGTGACACCCCGACAAAAGCTGGCTAGCAATAGTAGGAATCACGGCCCTAGCAGTCTGGCGAGGACCAAAAGTATTAAATGGTCTAGCAGTAACAACTGGTAGAGAAAAAGATCGATGATAACTTTCAGCTATTTTATCCGCTCCTATTTTAGTTGCTGAATAAGGAGACTGGCCAACTAATGGGTGATCTTCATCGATTGGAACCTTCTGGGCAGTTCCGTAAACTTCAGAAGTTGAGACGTGCAAAACTCGCTTAATCTTATCCGAATTACGGCAAGCTTGGAAAACATTCATGGCGCCGACAATATTTGTTTCAATATAGGATCTAGGAGCTTCGTAGCTATAAGGAATTGCGATTAGGCTTGAAAGATGAAACACGTACTCGCAATTGCCAACTGCTGATGAGACTTTCTCCACATCTCTGATATCACCAGGAATGATTACTACCTGTTTTCTGACCTTTTCATCAACATCTGCCAGCCAACCTATTTGATTCCACGAATTGTAATAAACCAAGGCCCTGACGTCTGCCCCTAGAGAAACTAATTTCTCAACCAGATGACTTCCGATAAATCCGTCTGCACCTGTCACGAAAACCCTTTTACCACTTAATGTTTCTTTCATTTTAGTCCTTAACTTGTTGAACAGTGTAACTGGCGTTGAACACTATCATAAATTTGATAAAGAGCTCAACGGCCTCTATCCAAATGAGATGCGGCGATCGCCTTGCGTTAGTTTATTTAGAAAAGTGCTTTCTCAAATTCACCCAGGCATCAATATCAGAGGTCATAGTTGGAGAAGTTTCTCCAGTCGGATCATATTCACGGACTTTTCTTGCCACAATCAGATGGTTGTCCTTCAAATGCGGCAGAAGATTCTTTAAAGCACTGCGCAACAACGCCTTTAGCCCTTTGTCCTCTCTTTTATGCAAATTACCATCCTTGATCCTATAACTGCCAAACTCCGCTTCAAAAAATTCATGGTGTGCCACCTCGAAACCGGCCCAATCTAAAAGAGTGACTAGCTCGTGCTTGGAAAATTCTCGAAAATGCGGCCTCCAAGGGCCATTATAAAAAATGTTGCTCTCTATTAAAGGCACATTAGGACTTCTGCCTCTTAAAAATAAATTTAAATTTTCGTAACGGTTAATATTGTCTGTTGTGAGTATAAGTATCCCCCCCATTTTCAGAGTACGATTTATTTCCGTCAAAGGATAAAAGGGATCAAAAAAATGCTCGATAACGTCTGTGAAAAAAGTCATATCGACAGAAACATTCTCAATCGGAAGCTTGCTTGGTAACGTACTTGAATCCGGTTTTAGACGGGGCTCTAAATCTGCCTGGATCAATTTTATTTTCATAGAGCTCATCTCAAGCTCAAATTCCTCGGTAAATCCCAGCCCAGCTCCAATATATGATGCATGTTGGTCGCGAGGAAAATAATTATAAAAAATTTGTGGCATGAGACCGGGAAAAACACCTACATCAAGAATAGTAGATCCATTCTTGTAATATTTCTTCAAGTTTTCCACAATACGCTCAAATCGTCGCATATTTACGACCAGGGCACTATTACCATTCAGCCATTCATTTGGATGGTTGCGAGTTATAGTCCACGGGTAAGGTGGTTGCTTCGCTACAAAATTTTCAAAATCAGTCATACTTCTCTCTCTAATAAGCGCCCAAATTCTCTTGCCATTTTTTCAGCGGAGAACTCTTTTATTCGTTCTTTTGCCTTATCCAATCTATTTTCCCAAGCCTCATGGTGATCAATAAAATGCTCAATTGCTAGCTTGACCTCCCGAGGTGAACAAGCAGAAATTATCCTGCCATGAACCCCATCTTCAATAAACTCGGGTATCGCTCCAACTCTAGTTGCCATCACTGGAACTCCCACACTCATCGCTTCTGCCAGAGTGAGTCCAAACCCTTCAAAGTCTTTGGTCAAAACACAAAGAAGATCAAGCATAGATATTATTTCTCTCGAATTTCCCTCAATGTAACCAGTAAAGTTCACGGCATCTTTTACATGTTCATTTTTCATTAATGACTTCAGTCTATTAATTTCTTCTGCTTTGCCCTTACCAATAAACAAAACAGAAATGCGATTAAGATATTCTGGGCCCATCTGATTTAATGCTTCGATAAGATCATCATGGCCCTTATAGGATTCGATAACACCAACAACACCTATTAGCTTCTTCGTAGCTGAAGAGAAGCGTTTGCGCAAAGAGTTTTCTTGCTGTAGCGTTGCCCCTAAGGGAGCCAAATCAATCCCATTGTATATCACATCAATGTGACATTGCCGGTCGATACCTCGAATATCATACAAGCTCTGCTTTGTTGCCTCGGAAACAGCGACAATGCGACTTGATCTCTTGAGGGTTAGGTCATCATAAGCCCTTTCAAATATAGACCTAATTTTCGATACCGGTTGAGCAGCATGGTGTACGAGGAGAATTCGATGTTGAATACCCAACTTCCAAGCCGCGTGTATAACCGCGAGACATCCCCAAGCGGCGGGGTAACCCCCATTGTCTGAAATTAGAGCATCGAACGGTCCATACTTCTTCAAAAGTTGCATAGCCTGATTTTTCATTCTCCAAAGGATAACAGGCAGAAAAAAATAATTGTATACGCGTAGTAAGAAGTAAATGAACTTACTATTCTGCTTGAGTAAGAGAGGGGTTACTGCTCTTGATGGAAATGTCACGAGGCTTAGATTGTGAAATTTTTCTAAGTCCTTTTTTATACGAAAAAAACCCTCATTCTCGGCATTTGAAAACAGAAATAATTCATCCTGTCCTGCCGACCACTCGCGCAATAAGTTGAGTAGGTGGGTGTCTGTCCCTCCCCACGAATACTGCTCAAAGTAAATCGCTATTTTCAAAACTGCCTTCTCATAAATTTTGTTTAAAGTTTACGAGGTATATAGTAAGTGTAAAAATATTAATATGTCTCGATTGATAAAAAAAATAATTGATTACGCCCCCATTCCCCGAGTTCGTTACAGTACTTTTTGTGGGACAAACTCCATTAGCGAGTGGCTCCTTGCGTTGAGAGCTTTCCTCTTTGGTCCCCGAGAAATCCCATCAACGACACAAAGATACGAGAGTGAGTTTGCTAAAATTGCCGGGTGTAAACACGCTTTCAGCTTTGCCCTTGGAAGACATGCTTTGTATGCAAGCTTGAAAGCCTTAGGGATAGGGGATGGTGATGAGATCATTCTTCCTGCATTTACCTGCGTAGTTGTTCCCAACGCCATACTCTATTGCAACGCCACTCCTGTCTATGTCGATATCGAGTTGGATACATTTAATATCAGCGCCGAATTGATTGAAAAAAAGATAAGCCTAAAAACCAAAGCCATTTACGCTCAACATACTTTTGGCAATATATGTGACATGGAAAAAATTAAGGAGTTAGCCGAACGTTACAATCTTTATATTATTGAAGACGCAGCTCACGCCATGGGGTTTTCATATCAAAATTCTTTAGTTGGGTCTTTGGGAGATGTGGCTTTTTTTTCCACTGATCACTCCAAAGTCATCAGCACTGTATTAGGCGGAATGGTAACAACAAATAATTCTGAGCTGGCAGGCAAAATTGAATCGATTTACAAGGCGACTCCATTCCTTTCTCCACAAATTACTAAAAAACTATTATTGCAGTTTCTTTTTGAATTTATTTTTTTTTCCCCCCTTCTGTTTTGGGCCGGAAAACTTCTAAATCAACTCTTGAGAAAGACCCAACTCTTCTTTCATTTCGATGATGAATTAAAAGTTAATTACCAGGAAGTCAGCAATTACCCTGCGCGACTGCCATCAGAACTGGCACAGATCGGCACTTCTCAATTAGAAAATATAAAGAAAAATCTAGATCACCGGAAAGCTGTCTGGCTTTGGCTGCACAATAGCCTGAACTACAATAATGCCGTGCCAAAATCGACATTCCTACGCTATTCATTTCTAGTAGAGGATAGGAATAAGTTTGAAAATTATTTCCTTTTTAAGTTTGAGCTTGGAACCTGGTTTACTTCGATAGCTCAAGAGAGAGTGAAAAATTTTGGAGAAATCAAGTATCGAGAAGGGAGCTGCCCTAAGGCCGAGTATGCGGCTAAACACATTGTTAATTTTCCTACCCACTTGCGTATACCGAGACAACTTCTTATGCAACGAGATATTACATTCGCCAAAACAAAAATCCTCAAACCACAAGCAATTAATATTTAAGAAGTACACCTGAAGCAAATGGTTGCGCGCATTGACGTCCAGACAAATCGTTGCTAAACAAACTGTAAATATTGAATTAAAATTAATGATGTTAGTTTCAATCATCCTACGCACATTCAACGAAGAGAAGCATATTAACACCCTGCTTCTTGAGATCTTTAAGCAAAAATGTCGCTTTCCTTTTGAAGTTATTCTTGTCGATTCTGGCTCAACTGATGCCACCTTGGAAATTGTTTCTCGTTATGACGTAAAGATTCTCCATATTAGCCCCGAAGAATTTTCTTTTGGCCGCTCACTAAACCTTGGAATTAAAAACGCAGCTGGCAAATATTGCGTCTTTACCAGTGCTCATTGCTACCCCACTGGACCCCATTGGCTTGAAGACCTAGTCACGCCATTTGAAGCATCCGATGTGGGGCTCGTATATGGTAGACAGACAGGAAATCACCTGACAAAATATTCAGAGATGCAAATTTTTAAAAAATGGTTCCCTGCTCATGATATCAACGATTCTGATCTGGCATTTTGTAATAATGCCAACGCCGCCATCCGCAAATCTCTTTGGGACATTCACCCATTTGATGAGATGCTGACAGGTCTAGAGGATCTTGACTGGGCAAAATTTGTCAAAGAAAAAAAATATAAAATTATCTATCGTACTGATGCAGCTGTTTTCCACATTCATGAAGAAACCTGTAAGCAAATCTTTAATCGCTACCATAGAGAAGCTCTGGCATTTAAGCAGATATATCCTAAAGAAAATTTCAGTCTTATTGATTTTCTCCGCTTCTTTACAATGAACGTGGGTGGCGATTATATTCATGCCGTTTATGATCGCGTCTTTTTAAAGAATTTTTTTTGGATTCCGACTTTCAGGTTTTTGCAATTTTATGCAACTTACAAGGGCAATCAATTCCGAACCCCCATATCGAAATCAATGCAACAAAGGCTTTACTACCCAACTCGTCCGAAGTTTTTAATAAGACAGCAGCCTATCGTAGCAGATACACCAACTGATTCCACTCCTGTGGTGCAAAACTGTGAAGTCATTGACATCTCCCGGCCTCTCACTCCTCAAATCCCAGTTTGGCCGGGATCAAATACCTTCAAGCACGAAGTGCTGCACAGACATGAAAGCGATTGCTTTCACGAATCTGAGATTTCAATGAATCTTCATACAGGTACTCATTATGATTTTCCTCTTCATGCAATCAAGGGAGGAAAACCCCAAGGTCACTTCTTACTAAGTCGTTACATTGGCAAGACTATTGTTCTCGAATATCGCGATCCAGGTCACATCCCTGCGAGTTTTCTTAAAAATTCAGTCAACTTAAATCACTACAAAAATGTACTCATCAAAACTTCCAACTCCAAGCGCCAAAGTACAGACTCTTTCAATAAAGATTTTATAGCACTTGAAAAGGAAGCCGCCACATGGCTTGCTGATCAAAATATTAACCTGATTGGTGTCGATGGCCCCTCTGTTAAAATTTTTCATGAAAAAGAAAACACTACTCATGAAGTTTTACTCAATAATGATACTCTTGTACTTGAGGGATTAGACCTGTCTAGAGTTTCTCCTGGCGTATATACACTTATCGCCCTACCGCTAAGTATTCCTGATGGTGAAGGCGCTCCAACCCGTGCAGTCCTTATAAAGGGAACAATTAAATGAAAATTTTAATCTCAGCTCCATATATGCATAAAGAAAAAGAAAAGGTTATGGGTTATTTTAAAAATTTCCCAGCAGAGATTGTCTGGGCTGATGTCTGTGAACGGCTCGAGGAAAGTGATTTGCTTTCAATTATTACTCCATTTGATGGCATTATTTGTGGAGATGATCGCTTCACTCCAAAAGTTTTTGACCAGGCAAAAAATCTAAAGGTTATTGTGAAATGGGGAACTGGCATCGATTCTATTGATCAGGATTATGCCAAAAAGTCTGGGGTTAAACTCTACCGAACCCCCAACGCTTTTACTGATCCTGTCGCCGACTCTACCCTCGCCTTCATGCTAGGCTTTTCACGAAATTTATTTCCCAATGATGAATTGATGAAAAATGGCAACTGGGATAAACCCCAAGGTTTTGCACTTTTTGAAAAGACTGTGGGAATTATCGGATACGGTAGAATAGGCCAAGCGGTTGCCGCTCGGCTAAGACCTTTTGGCTCCACTGTTTTGGCTTATGATATTGATCCCGACAAATCCAAGTCCGAATATTCGCGACAGGGCGCAACCATAGCGAGCCTAAGTGAAATTGTTGAATACTCTGACATGATTACTTTACACTGTGATCTGAACCAGACTAGTCACCACCTTCTTAATACTGCCCTTTTTAATAAAATGAAGAAAATGCCCATCATTATCAATACTGCCAGAGGCCCTATTATCAATGAATCTGATTTAATTCTTGCACTCCAAGAAGGTAAGGTTTCAGGTGCTGGACTCGACGTTTTTGAACATGAGCCGCTACCCACAGATAGCCCATTAAGACAGATGAAAAATGTTCTTCTTTCATCGCATAACACTAATAGCAGTCCCTACTCATGGGATTTTGTTCATAGGAATTCAATTAAAATGCTTAAAGATGGATTAAAAATACAATGAAAAAAATCATTATTACTGGAGCTGCTCAAGGCATTGGGCTTGCAATGATTAAAAAATTTAAACATCTGGGTTGGTTGACCATCGGGCTTGATGTGATTGATCATATGTCAGAATGTGATCATTACTTTAAGGTTAATGTTAGCAAGAAAAATGAAGTTCAAAATGTTTATCAGGGTTTATCAAATTTGGGCATTCCCACCATTAATGCTCTTGTCAATAATGCCGCCATCCAAATTGAAAAATCATTATTCGAATACTCAGAAGATGACTGGGATCGCGTCATCAACACTAATCTTAAATCTGTTTTTCTAATGACTCAAACTTTTGCTCCTATTATGAGAAATGGCAGCATCATCAACATTTCCTCTGTCCATGCCCGAGCTACTTCTCCCGGCATGGCTCCATATGTCGCTTCGAAGGGGGGGGTATCAGCATTAACCCGGGCCTTGGCCACCGAATTAGGATCAATTGGGATTAGAGTAAACGCAATCCTGCCAGGAGCAGTTGATACAAAAATGTTGCAGCAAGGCCTGAATAGGAGTCAGGACATCAAATCAGCAAGAGAGAAACTTAAAAGCGCCTCACCTCTAAAGAAAATTGGAACCCCTGATGAAATTGCCTGCCTGGCATCCTTCCTTGCGGATTCTGATCTTGCTGGAAATATAACAGGCCAAGAATTTGTTTGCGATAGCGGTATTTTATCCCGCTTAGCTTCGGAGTAATATATGCGTAACAAGAAAAAGATCATCGCCATCATTCCTGCTCGTATGGGAAGCAGTCGCTTTCCAGGAAAGCCTATGGCACAAGTCTGCGGCACTCCCATGATTGGTCATGTTTGGCACAGAGTTAATATGTGTGACTGCATTAGCCATACCTATGTTGCCACTTGCGACCAAGAGATTTTTGATTATATAAAGGCGATAGGTGGCAACGCTGTAATGACCAAAGATTCCCATCAAAGATGTACAGAAAGAACTTCTGAAGCACTTGACCTTGTTGAAAAAGAAATAGGCACAACAGTCGATATTGTCATCATGGTACAAGGAGATGAACCTCTGGTTCACCCTACCATGTTGCAAGAATCCATTGCCCCCATGCTTGATGATGAGAGTGTTCACGTCACGAATCTTGTTGCTCCGATTGAGGACATTGAGGACTTCCTTGACCCTAATGAGGTTAAAGTTGTAATGGATAAGTCAATGAATGCCCTATATTTTTCTCGTGAGCCAATTCCCTCGCAAAAAAAATGGCAAGGAAAAGTTCCTATGAATAAACAAGTCTGCATTATACCTTTCAGATCAAATTACCTTCGGGCCTTCAACCAAATGGAACCAACAGAATTGGAGATGATTGAATCAATCGACATGATGAGGATCCTGGAAAATGGCGGAAAAATCCGTATGGTACCGACAAAATTCAAAACCCATTCGGTAGACACGCCTGAAGATTTGAAATGGGTTGAAACAATCATGAATAATGACCCTCTTTTTGGGAAATACCGACAATGAAAATAGACATTAATCAAGACCAGTATTTTGAAGTAGAGAAATTGGCACTAGGTGTATTCGCACCGCTTGATCGCTTTATGCATGAAGATGATTTTTACTCATGCGTAGAAAAAATGCGCCTCTCAAATGGCCATGTTTTTACCATTCCCATTTTTTTCGATATCTCAGAAACAATGGAACAGGAATTTAAGGGTGTCGACAAAATTGCCTTGCAATTTAATGGCGAACATGTTGCCAATCTTTTCCCCGATTCATTTTTCCGCCCCAAGCTTGAAGATATTTGCCAAAAGGTTTTTCTAACGACCGAATCTTCTCATCCAGGCGTGCACCATTATCATTCCGCGGGAAAAGTTTTTGTAGGCGGCAAAGTAGAGCTTATAAAACGCGCCTCCTTCAGTTTTTCCGCAAGCGAATATACTCCAGCTCAAACCAAAGCCTACTTCAAGCAAATGGGATGGAAAAAAATTGTCGGATTTCAAACCCGCAACATTCCGCATCGAGCGCATGAATATCTGCAAAAAGCAGCCCTCGAAGCTGTTGATGGGATTCTAATTCAACCCATTGTTGGAAAAAAGAAAGCCGGTGATTTTACAGCAGAAGCTGTCGTTGCGTCTTATCAGGCACTAATCGATCATTATTACCCTGCAAATAGAGTGAAGTTTGCCACACTCTCAACCGTCATGAGATATGCAGGACCGCGCGAAGCTGTTTTTCATGCACTCATAAGAAAAAATTATGGCTGTACACATTTTATTATAGGCCGCGATCATGCAGGAGTAGGAAAATACTACGATAAGTATGCTGGCCATCAGTTGGCTCAATTGTTCGAAAATGAGCTCGGGATAGAAATCTTTAAGTTTAATGGTCCCTATCTTTGCCAAAAATGTGACGGTATCGTAACGTCAAAGAGCTGCCCTCATGAAGTGACATCTCCAAACGATTGCATCGAAATTAGCGGGACTCTTATTCGTAAATTACTACTTCACGAGCAAGACATAGATCTTAGAATTATCAGACCGGAAGTCATTGCGTCACTCAAGAACCTTAACATTTTTATTTAAATCAAGGGAACTGTATGTTTACTGTTATTGTTACCATTGGCCCATCACTGCTCGATCAAACAAAATTAAATACAATTAACGAACTCGGTAATTGTATTTTTAGAATTAACGGCGCCCATGCGGACCGTCTAATGGCAAAGAACATAATCACTAAAGTTCGGTTGTTTCTTCCGCATGCAAAAATCATGATAGATCTTCCTGGCAATAAAGTTAGAACAGCAAACTTAAGCGAAGCAATTCGCTTGAAAAAGGGTGAGTGCTTCTCGCTAGATCAAGCGAATATAAATTTTCCTGATTTTTATAAATATGTCAAAAAAGGAGATCATATCTACGCAAATGACTCCATTTTCCACTTTGTAGTTGAAGAAGTTGAAGGCACCTCTATCATTTTTAATTCGCATTCTGATGGACTCTTACTTACAAACAAAGGTCTTCACCTCCAAGGCGTTAATCAGAATTTTCCTTTTTTATTTCAGCGAGACCAAGACCTCATTCAGCTCGCAATTGAAGAAAACATTGATTATCTTTCATTATCGTTTGTAAGGTCAGTTAAAGATGTGCTTGAAGCCAAGGACATTCTAGAGCAACATCCTCATGTCGGCAAAAAGCCTAAGATAGTAACAAAAGTAGAGACCATGTCTGCGGTAGAAAATCTTGACGAGATTTTAAAAGTTACTGAAATGATCAATGTGGACCGAGGAGATTTATCTACTGATGTAGGCATGATGCAACTATCGAAATTTCAGAGCTTGATCGTTTCCAAGGGCCTGGCAGCGGGAAAAAAAGTTTTTCTTGCAACTCAATTTCTAAAAAGCATGGAAGAAAATCCACTTCCTTTTATTGCAGAACTGATGGATCTTCACAATACAATCAAGAGTGGGGTAACTGGCATACAACTATCCGAGGAGACCGCCGTTGGTAAATATCCTTACGAATGCGTTAAACTTATTTTTGACAGTGTTCAAGTTTTGTTAGGAACATGATTGGGCTTGGAAAAAACTGCCATGACTAAAAAATAAACACAAATCATATAAAGATAGTTATTCCCCCAAGCTTCAACTCCTGAATAGTGAACAATTGACCCAATGAAGGCCAGACAGAGGAAGATTTCGGGAAAGAATTCCCTGCCTTTTTTTAGCACACTTGGCAACAACACAAGAGGTGAGAAAACCAACACGATCCAGCCTAAATAAGTAATAATTCCATAAGAAAATAGTGGGTGAAAAAAATGAAATTCGTTGGCAGAACAATTAGTTGAAGCAGCATCGTAAGAAATAATAAATTGTTGCCATTTACAATCTTTTATAACAAATGAATAGCGTGACCAATTCCACTCCTTGGCAACGTAGGCGACAATTCGCTCTTTCGTTGGTGACAGCAAAAATGCATTAATGAGTACCAAGATTCCCATACTCAATTTATAAATGGTTAGATTTAGCTCTTTAAATCTTAAAAGTATCGTTAACAACGTCAATCCAAAAAAGATTGAGAATAATATAATCGAGTCACAGAAGATTATAGCAATAACTCCCAAGCCTGCCATTATGCAGTATTGAATAAGCATTTTTCGATCAATCCTATTTTCTATTCTCGCATTTAAAAACTCATGAAATTGGTAAAGCCATGCCGCCAAAATAGCAATTCCAGATATTTCTTTAGACACCAAAAAACCATTTACCCTCACATAACCTGCCATAGGAGGCAACGTTGGATAAAGCCAGTGATGGAACTGAATATGGGTAAATAATCTCAAAAACCGAACAGAGACAAATTCAAAAATAATAAACGAACTACCAATCAGGATCAACATCGTCGTAACTGTTGACAGAATGTACTTCAAATCTTTTTTTCTAGGAAAATTCAAGTACAAGAGAGGAATAAAAAATGAGATTAACCCCGTTGCCGAGAGCCGTATTAAAATTTCAAAAGGACTCACGCCCTTATAAAATAAAAAATAGTAGCCGATGACGCTGCATATTGTGAGTGGCCAAGCAATCGTAAGGAGAAATATTTTTTTATGCTTAGCTATTTCTCTGTAGTTCGCAACGCACCCAGGCAAAAGAACCAGAAAAGGAATAAGATTGAAGAATTTTTTCATAGGCCATAACTTGATGAGCGCTAGAAATGGGTAATTAAAAAAAACAAAAATGACAGCCCAAGTGAAAATATTGTACTTTAGGGGTACCTCATGGCTTACATTACTTTTCAACGACATATAAAACTCACAGCGTGCCTCAAGGGATTATCAATCGTAATAATGCTTTGCATTACCATCTATAGCTCCCTGCCCATTTTTAATGCCACCATATACAGATTCACTCCTCGTGACAAACTCACAGATCCCTATTTACTCTACTGGGAGAGACAAAAGACTGTTATGACCCGACGTTATAGATGTTTTTCTCTAACGATGGAGACCAAGCCCCTTTTCTCTTATTCATTTTCTTTTAACGAAGACTGGCCAGGATATGGAGACGCTATTATAGAACCCATCAAACTTTGCCGTCCATAATTTACTCTTGATAGAAAATATTTTTTATCGCCTCACATACACGCAAAATATCTTCGTTGCCTAAGTTAGACCCAGAAGGCAAACAAAGCCCATTTGAGAAAGCCAAATCCGCAAATGAATTTTGGGAGCTTGCATAGTACTGACTTTTCGCAAAAAGTGGCTGAGTATGCATAGGCTTCCAAATAGGTCGTACCTCAATATTTTCTTGAGCAAGCTTACTTACAAAACATAGAGGATCGACTTTCTTTGTGAAGATTCCAACGCTTAACCAATTGGTTGAAAAATAACCGGACGGCGCAGTCATAAAATCAATCACGCCTGAGTCTTCAAGTTCATTCCGGTATAGCCTGTTGATCTCCCTTCGTCGGCTCACTCTTTGGTCCAAAACTCGCAACTGACCTCTTCCGATACCTGCTGCGATATTACTCATTCGATAATTATTACCTACCACACTATGAAGATAGTAAGGTGCAGGATCTCGCGCTTGAGTGATGAGAAAATGAGCATATTTGGCCTTCTCTTTATCGCGAACCAAAAGCATTCCACCACCACCGGTGGTCATTATTTTGTTACCATTAAAAGAAAGTATCCCATAGTCCCCAAACGTTCCGCACTTTTTATTGTCAAGAGAAGCCCCTAGAGCCTCCGCTGCATCCTCAATAATTGGCACATTAAACTTATTACAGATGGTAATAAGTTTTCGATAGTCTGCACTTTGCCCAAAGAGATCTACCACGACAACCGCCTTAGGAAGCTTATTTTTCTTGAGCGATTCTTCAAATCCTCTCTCTAGGGCTTCTGGCGACATATTCCAGGTCTGTGAATCAGAATCTATAAAAACAGGTATTGCCCCCTGATATAAAATGGGGTTGGCGCTTGCAATGAAAGTGAGCGAGGAACAAAAAACTTCATCGCCCGGTCCAACACCAAGTAGACGGAGGGCAATGTGCAAAGCTGCAGTTCCAGATGTCATAGCGACGGCATAGAGATCTTCATCTTGAAGATAAGTGACCATTTCCTGCTCAAAAGCATCCACATTTGGGCCAAGTGGAGCAACCCAGTTTTCCTCAAAAGCTTCCTGTATAAATCCCATTTCAAGCCCGCCCATATGGGGGCTTGAAAGTAGTATCTTATTTTTTAATTTTGAACTCATATCTGCTTGCCTTAAAAATTATCAATCTAACAATGAAAGCCTACTATAATGGGTAGGCTAATAAGAAATCAAATCTTGCATCGTTCTTTAAACATTATTAAGCATGCCTGGCGGCGCGTCAAGCTATTGAATATCTGAAGTCCCCTTAAAGGCTTCTACTGCTGCATTACTTTGTGAATTAATTCCCTCTCGACGAATCACCTTGCCTAAAGTCAGAAGCAAAATCTTAAGATCAAGCCAAAAGCTCCAATGTTCAACATACCATACGTCCAAATCAAATTTTTCTTCCCAGCTAATTGCATTCCTGCCATTCACTTGTGCCCATCCTGTAATACCTGGCTTAACCAAATGCCTCTTTTTCTGCTTGTCTGAATATAGACTAAGATACTCGCATAATAGAGGTCTCGGCCCTACCAGACTCATATCCCCAAGTAGCACATTCAATAATTGTGGAATTTCATCAATGCTTGTTGATCTTAAGAATTTTCCAATAGGAGTAATTCTTTGATCGTCAGGAAGCAAGTTCCCTTCCTTATTACGTTGATTGGTCATCGTTTGAAATTTAATAATACAAAAAATTTTCTCCTGCTGACCTGGTCTTTTTTGAAAAAAGAAAGCCTGCCCTTGGAATACTTTAAGCAAAATGGCAAAAAAAAGTAGAATGGGACAGAACACAACCAAGACGATCAAAGCGACCAAAATATCGATCAGTCTTTTTAAAAGAAGTTCTATTTTTGTTCTGAAAATACTCATAGACTAATTAGGGCCCTCTATATCCATCTTAAAAGACTCTGCTGTTCTCTTAATGCCCTCGCTAAAAGTAACTTTTGGACGATAATCACATATTGACTGTAACTTTGAGATATCAGGTCGCCTACGTTTTGGGTCATCTTGCATAATTGGCAAGAACGTCAGGACTGATTTGCTCCCTAGAACTTTAAGGATCTCTTCAGCGCAAACTTTAATGCTATACTCGTCAGGATTACCTACATTGATAGGTGTTGGTTCATTGGAAAACATTACATTATGAATGGCATCTACCAAATCACTTACATAGCAAAAAGATCTTGTTTGGCTCCCATCACCATAAATAGTAATAGGCTCATTTTTAAGAGCTTGATTAATAAAATTAGGGATTACCCTTCCGTCATTTGGTCGCATTCGGGGACCATATGTATTAAAAATGCGAATAATGCGAGTATCGACCTGATATTTTCTGTAGTAGCTCATGGTCAGGGCCTCTGCGAATCGCTTTGACTCATCATAGCATGCCCTTGGCCCTATGGGATTGACGTGCCCAACATAAGCCTCAACCTGCGGGTGAACTTCCGGGTCTCCATACACTTCGCTAGTAGAAGCTTCTAAAAATCGTGCCTTTTTCTCTTTGGCCAATTCTAGTAGAAAACGAGTCCCTTCTGAATTCACACGCATAATTTCAATTGGAATTGAAGCGAAATCTACAGGTGAAGCAGGGGAGGCCAGGGAAAATATGTAATCTATTTTTGAACCTTTAAAATCAGGCAACTGCTTATAGATGTTGCATTCAAAAAATTCAAAACGGCTGTACTTTGATAAAATATCAATGTTGGCTCGAGTTCCAGTGATAAAATTGTCAATTCCTATAACTCGAGCGCCCAAATTAAGATAAAATTCGCAAAGGTGTCCGGGAACAAAACCAGCCGCACCGGCAACTAAAACTGTTTTATCTTCAAGAGTTTTGGGAAGAATCACTTTTTGCATAAATTTTCCCTTACATTGTCATAGGAAAAGTTAGCATATTTACTATTATTACAAAAGGTTCTTTTGCCAAGACGAACGCCCCGAGTTAAGATCAAGACTATGCTAAAAGCACACGACTGGGCCTTTGAATTGTTACAAAAATTAATTGATTTAATACTGGTCTCTCTTTGTTGGTGGCTGGCTTATTATATTCGCTTTTTGAGATTTGAAAATGCGCAACAGGGACTAGCCCCGTTATTTTTAAAATTGCTTCCTATACTTATGCTCCTCACCTACCTCTCATTTGAAAAAAATGGTTTATATCGCAGCCAGCGCTTCAATTCCAGGCTGAATGAAATTCTGGCCGTTTTTAAGGCGAATTCTATTGCAAGCGTTATATTCATTATCATTCTTTATTTTTTTGCAGACGCCAGACTTTCGAGACTAACCATCGCCATTTACTTTGTCTTCTCATCTTTTGTCCTTATCTTCTTCCGAATTATTGTAAGAAATTTTCTGCGAAGCATGCGCAGAAAAGGACGCAATCTTCGCCACCTGATTTTGGTCGGAGATGGGCCGCAAATGGAAACATATATAAACACCGTACAGACTTTCAAAGATGCTGGAATTCGATTCAAAGTATGGATTGATTCCGGGTCTTTTCAAGACAAGTTTCCAAATATTCCAAAATCCACAGGAAGCCTGAAAGATGCTTTAGGTGAACCAAAGTCCGATGGTGTTGTTATTGGCTATTCTGGAGTTAATAGCGCCAAAGTTGAAAAAATTTTAAAAGAATATTTTGACAGCCTGATTGACATTCAAGTTCTACCCGACCTCACATACAGCTTCATTGGTCATAAGATTGAAGATTTCGCCGGTATCCCCATCCTTTTAGTCAACCATCCCAAGCTTGGGACTTTAGATACTATTTTAAAAAGAAGTATAGATCTTACGATAGCTCTTCCCGGACTTATCTTGATTTCCCCTCTACTGTTGCTAATTTCAGCACTTGTTAAACTTTCTTCTTCAGGCCCGAACTTCTACGGTCAAGAACGAGTTGGTCTTGATGGCAACAACTTTACCATGTGGAAATTTAGAACAATGAAAATGGCACTTGAGAATGAAGATAAAAATGTTTGGGACTCAAAAAACAACCCACGCAAAACAAAGTTTGGAGAAATTTTGCGTAAAACTTCATTAGACGAATTGCCTCAGCTCATTAATGTTTTAATGGGTGATATGAGTATTGTGGGGCCAAGACCTGAGAGACCCTACTTTGTAGAAAAGTTTAAGACTGAAATTCCCGCTTACATGCTACGACATAAAATGAAGGCAGGCATTACTGGATGGGCCCAAATTAGTGGATGGCGGGGAGATACTTCCATTAAAAAACGTATCGAGTTTGATATTTTTTATATAAAGAACTGGTCTTTATGGCTAGACGTAAAAATTATTTTCTTAACTTTCTGGAAGGGATTTTTTAACAAAAATGCCTACTGAAGTCGCTTCAAAAATCATAAATATTGTCATAATTAAAAATAAATTTTCTCCATCTCCAAAAGTATATTGGAATAAGCCTGAAACAATAAAGGAGGCGACAAAAGGAAAGGTTATCCTCGCAATAAGATCGTCCCGCTTGTAACTCTCTAGTAACCAAAAAAAAGTGAATAAAGCAAAGGCTAAAAATCCCAAGATACCAGTCGAAGCCAAATGTTCTAAATAGTTATTGTGAGCGTGTCCGCCAAAATACTCATAAGCGATATGATATTTTTTCTTTAAAGCTTTGACGTTGGGTTCAAAATTACGATAACCCCAGCCGAAAATTGGTTTTTCTTTAAAGGCCACAATCGCGGTTTTTGCAAAGCTTATGCGTTGATCGTTTGAACCTTCTCTGTTTTGAAGCATATTTTTAAAGGGTGTAACAAAGCTATAACTCAAGACAAAAGCAAGCAAAACGCCCATAGAAAGGGCAATCATCATTCTTTTTTTCTTTTTTAAAAAGAAGAGTGGAAGGGGAAGTAAAAAACCAATCCACCCGCCACGCGCAAAAGCCAGATACAAGCCAAGGCCATTTATAACAAAAGCGGTGACTACCCGCCATGTTGGAAGCCATTTTGAAACTTCCTTGCGATATAGTAGAAAACCAACAAGTATCACTTGGAATAAAGAGATACCATAACCATATGTCATATACATGCCATAAAGCCCACAGGCCCGCTCCGGATGACATCCCGGCTTCATTTTTAAATAATTAAAACCCGTGTAATAAGCGACAATCCCCGATAGACTAGCAACCGTTGTCGCTAGTAAGAATAAATTCAGTGCCCATGAAATTTTCTTATCGTTCAAATAGCCTTTGCCTAATTCATTCAAAGCAAAAATACCCAAGACAGGAATAATAAAATACTTTGCCTTAAAAATGTTTGCTAATGGCTTTTCCAGGATATCAAGATTGAAAATGACTGAAAGAATAATGCTTAAAACTACTCCTAACAATGCCCATGTAGTACGACTCAATTTAACATCTTTGAAATTCTTGATGGTAAAATATATTCCGGGGCCAAGTAACAAAATATGTCCAAGGGCAGAGAAGCTAACAGAAGTAAAAGTTCCAAGCGCAAAAACAATCAAGGCAGCAAAGGTGAGATGATGAAAAGTCTTTTGCATAATTTAAAGCTTTTTTTCCCAGTCAAGCGCCGTTTTAACGATCAGCCTAAGATCATTGTATTTGGGACTCCAGCCCAAAATATTTTTAATTTTATCCGCCTTAGATACTAGTTCCTCAGCATCTCCTGCACGGCGCGATCCAATTTCAACGGTAAAATCAACTCCTGAAACTTCTTTCACGACTTGAATAACCTGCTTGACTGAAAATCCATTGCCGTAGCCACAATTAAGTACATGAGATTTTTTTTCTCGCATTAAATACTCCATAGCAACAATATGAGCTGCTGCTAGGTCATCAACATGAATGTAGTCGCGGATACAGGTTCCATCATCGGTATTGTAGTCCTCACCGTAAATAACAATTTTTGACCTCTTTCCTAAAGCTGTTTCCGCCGCAATCTTAATCAAATGGGTCGAATTTGGAGAGCATTGCCCCACTCTTCCATCCACGTTAGCGCCTGCCACGTTAAAATAGCGCAAAGCTATATAATTAAACTCCTTATGCGCAAAAGCTATGTCTTCTAGCATCCATTCACTCATAAGTTTCGTTTTGCCATAGGGGTTAATGGGGTTTGTTGCCATGCCCTCTATTGCAACTCCTCCTTGAGGCAATCCGTAAACTGCCGCAGTTGAGCTAAAAATGAAATTGTGCAATTTATTTTTTAAACAAAGTCGTAGCAAATTGAGGGTATTTTCTGTGTTATTTTTATAATATTTTACAGGGTTTTCCACACTCTCTGGAACAATGATACTGCCAGCAAAGTGAAAGACTCCGTCAAAGCTCTTCTCCTGCATAAGTTGGTCAAGTTTTTGATGATCTTCCAAATCTCCCACAATTAATTCGCCACCGACAACTGATTGTTTCCGGCCAGTGGAAAGATTATCATATGTTGTAATTTCATAGGGCCCTTGAGAAAGAAGATTTACTAAGTGGGATCCAATGTAACCAGCTCCCCCAGTGACTAAAACTCTTTTTTTCATGCAATTTCCCACAGACAGTTTTAAACTCGAACAAATTAATTATTTTCTATTATTATGGCCACGGCAGGGCATTTGCCAAATTAAAAAGGTGTTACATGAAAGTGGTTTTAATGCATGATTGGTTAACAGGCTTTCGCGGTGGGGAGCGGGTGCTCGAAGCCTTTTGCGAAATGTTTCCCCAGGCCCCACTCTATACACTCTTGCACAAGAAGGGCTCCACCAGCCCAAGCATAGAAAACCGCACAATTCGCACCAGCTTTTTAGACAAAATTCCAGGCATTCACAAACACTACCGAAAATTTTTGCCACTTTTTCCCAAAGCTGCCGAATCGCTACACATTCAAGAAAAAGCAGATTTAGTCCTCAGCTCGAGTCACTGTGTCATAAAAGGTGTACTAAAGCCACTAGGCAGCCGCCATCTGAGCTATATTCATAGCCCCATGCGCTATTTATATGATCAGTACGAAGCTTATTTTGGGAAAGATGCTCCCATATACCAACGCATGGGCGCCGCAGTTTTTAAAGATTATCTTGTAGGCTGGGATCGAACAAGCAACGCCAACGTTGACCACATGGTTGCAAACTCACACTTTGTGAAGCTGCGAATTGAGCGTTATTACAATAGATTTGCCAGTGTGGTTCACCCATTTGTTGAGCTACAAGATTTTGAAACCATTCAAAAAAACCCACCTCAAAAAGAAGATTTTTACGTTATGGTGACTGCCTTTGCACCAAACAAGCGTGTTGACATGGCCATACAGTTATTTAATTGCATTGGGAAAAAGCTTAAGATTATAGGCAGCGGCCAACAAGAAAAATATCTTAAAAGTTTAGCTGGCCCCAATATCCAATTTCTAGGGAACCTTAAAAGAGAAGAAGTTCTTTCTTGTCTTTCTCGTGCCAAAGCACTCATTTTCCCTGGTGTTGAAGATTTTGGAATCACACCGCTAGAAGCTCTAGCAGCAGGAACTCCCGTTATCGCTTATAAAATTGGCGGCGTGCTTGAGACTCTTGATGATAGCGTCGCCGAATTTTTTGAAAATCACACTATTAGTGATTTAGAAAATGCTATTCAGCGTTTTGAAACAAAAAAGTTTAGCCCAGCTCACTTACATGCCAGGGCGCACTCATTTTCAAAGCAGCGCTTCAAAGAAAGCATGGCAAAACAAATTGAAGACATGATGGGGTAGGTAAAAAAAGATGGCAGATTTAAGAGAAATTGCACAAATTTCGTTAGAGCAGGAAATTAAACACTGGTGGATTGCTACTCGTTTTCAATATATAGACAAGACCATAGAACAGCTACTTTTTCAAGGTAAACAAAACTTAAAGATACTAGAGCTAGGCTGTGGTAGCGGACAAAATCTATATTACCTGCGAAAGCACTCAACATATAGTAAGTCCATTTCCCAAATTAATGGCGTTGATCCTTTTCTTCCTGTTGGGTATAAGGCCGATTGGCTTGGTGTTAATGACAGCATTGGCCAAGTACTCCCAACACAAGAAAAATTTGATCTAATCCTAGCTATGGATGTATTAGAACATATTGAAAATCCCCAGCAGCTTCTAAATACGTGGATTCCCTATCTCGATAACAATGGTATCTTATTGGTTAGTGTGCCGGCCTTTATGTCTCTTTGGAGTTATCAAGACGTTCACCTCGGGCACTTTCGCCGCTATACCAAGAACTCTGTTCTGCAGCTCTTTGAACAGACTAAACTCCGCCCTCTAAGGATTTGCTATGCATTTTCCTTTATTTTTCCCTTGGTTTGGCTAATCCGCAAAGTCATTAACCGCAACCAAATCGGTTCGGACGATCTAAGGCCACAAAATCCAGTGGTGAATTTTATTCTAAAATTTTTGGGGCAGGTTGAATTTGTCTTAGGCGGCAATCCCCTCTTTGGAACATCAGTCATTGCAATCTTTCAACAGTAGCAGGGAAGGCGCTAAGCGCAACGCGCCATGGTTAGTTAAGCCTATTCAATTCACATGATTTTTATTAGGATATACCTTCGCAAAAAAGGAAACAAATATGAAAATTATTGAACACATAAATAATGCCAAGGGGCCACTGCTTAGCTTTGAGATAGTCCCCCCGCCGCGTGGAAGAACTGTACAAGACATTGTTGAAATCGTAGAGGCGCTGATTCCTTATCGTCCATCATGGATTGATGTTACTGCCCATAGTGCTGGTGCCTATTACAATGAACAGGCCGATGGCTCTGTTCAAAGGCGTATTTACAAAAAACGCCCAGGAACAATAGGCATCTGCGGAATTATCCAAAATCGCTTCAATATCGACACCGTTGTTCACATGCTCTGCAATGGATTTACTAAAGAAGAAACCGAAGATGCGTTAATTGAGCTGAACTTTTTAGGAGTGCAAAATATATTGGCCATTCGCGGAGATGGCCTCAACTACAAAAAGGCCGTCGGGCGCGATCGATCAGTTAATGTTTTCGCCTCTGAACTAGTCCATCAAATATCTGAAATTCGCCGTGGAATCTATCGCGATGAACTCAGCGATGCTAGACCTTTGGATTTTTCAGTCGGAGTAGCTGGCTATCCCGAGAAGCATTTTGAATCTCCCAGTCTCAAACAGGATATATATTACCTGAAGAAAAAAGTGGATTCAGGCGCGGATTACGTCGCGACTCAAATGTTTTTTAAAAATGACAAATATTTCGATTTTGTCGAAGCTTGTCGCAAAGAAAACATTACCTGTCCCATTGTACCTGGGCTTAAAATTTTAAAGACTATGAAACAGTTACAAAATATTCCACGTAACTTCTACATAGATTTCCCCGACGAATTAGTTGAGGAAGTTATGCAAAATGAAAAGCATATTAAGGAAATTGGCATTCGCTGGGCAATTAAGCAATGTGAAGAATTACTGGCCAAGGGTGCGCCCGTTCTGCACTTTTATATTATGAATGATACTGATAGCGCGATAGAGGTAATTAAGCAGCTTCGAAAAAACATGTAATCTCATCAATAAAAGGACATCATATGTCTCTTCCACTAACTCCGATTGGAAATAAAATTATTTCAATTCTTCAAGATAAGATCCTCTTTCTTGATGGTGCCATGGGTACCATGATTCAAAACTACAAATTAACTGAAGAGGATTTCCGAGGGAAAGAGCTTAAAGATCATCCCGTTGATGTCAAAGGCAACAATGACTTGTTATCAGTAACAAGGCCTGACGTTATAGAATCTATCCACCTAGAATATATGCGCGCAGGCGCCAACATCATTGGCACAAATACCTTTAATGCCACCACTGTTTCTCAGCGGGACTATCAGGCGGAATCGTTAGTCCCCCTTATTAATAAAAGTTCTGTCCACTGTGCTAAAAATGCACGTGCTACATATTTAAAGGAAAATCCTAGTGCTGATATATTCATTGCCGGTTGCCTTGGTCCAACTAATACCACGGCTTCAATGTCTCCAGACGTAGAAAATCCTGGTTTTAGATCCATTACTTTTAGTGGACTGAAAGAAACGTACTATCAACAGGCCAAGATTTTAGTTGAGGCCGGGGTAGATTTACTTTTACCTGAAACGGTCTTTGATACTCTCAACCTCAAGGCAACTCTATTTGCACTAGATGATCTATTTGAAGAATTAGGTTACCGCCTGCCTGTCATGATTAGTGTCACCATTACAGACAATTCGGGCAGAACTCTCTCTGGCCAAACGCTTGAGGCCTTCTGGAACTCTGTGCGCTACTTTAAACCTCTTAGTGTTGGCATCAATTGCGCCTTAGGTGCGCGAGAAATGCGCCCCTACATGGTTGAACTTTCAAAAATTGCTGATTGTTTTATATCTTGTTATCCCAACGCTGGTCTCCCCAATCCTCTCGCTCGAACAGGTTACGATGAAACTCCCGCTATCACCTCCAGCCTGGTGCAAGAATTTGCTCAATCGGGACTCATCAATATGGTAGGGGGATGCTGCGGCACAACTCCTGCTCACATTAAAGATATTGTGACTAAAATAAAAGCAATATCACCACGGAAAATTCCAAAGATCTCTTCTATGCTCCGCCTTTCAGGGCTTGAACCACTAAATATCACACCCGAAAAAGGCCATAGCTTTATTATGGTAGGTGAACGCACCAACGTTACCGGAAGCCCTAAATTTTCTAAACTAATAAAAGAAAACAAATATGCTGAAGCGCTAGATGTTGCACGTCAACAAGTTGAAAACGGCGCCAATATCATTGATATCAATTTTGATGAGGCCATGCTCGATGGCCCTGAATGCATGAAAAAATTCCTCTACCTAGTTATGGCCGAGCCAGATATTGCAAAAGTACCCATTATGCTCGACTCTTCCAAGTGGGAAGTACTAGAAGCCGGTCTGCAATGCGTTCAGGGTAAATGCATCGTCAACTCGATCAGTCTCAAAGAGGGTGAGGATGTTTTTCTCGATCATGCTCGAAAAATTCGCAAGTATGGCGCCGCTGCAGTTGTCATGGCCTTTGATGAAAAAGGTCAGGCGGCAACGCTCGAAGATAAAGTACGCATCTGTGGTCGTGCTTATAAACTATTAACCGAGAAAGCCGGATTTGACCCCTGTGATATTATTTTTGATGCCAATGTTCTGACTGTCGCCACTGGCATTTCTGATCACAATGAGTATGCTGTCAATTTTATCGAAGCTGTCAGACAAATTAAAACAAACCACCCACTATCATTCACAAGTGGAGGGATTAGCAATGTTTCTTTTAGTTTTCGTGGTAATAATCCCGTACGGGAGGCCATGCATGCTTGTTTTCTTTATCACTCCATTCAAGCTGGCCTGGACATGGGAATTGTCAACGCTGGCATGCTTGAGGTTTATGAGGAAATCGAGCCGGTACTTAAAGAAAAAGTCGAAAATGTACTCCTCAACAGAACAGTTGATTCCACCGATGATTTAGTTGAATATGCCGAAAAATTTAAAGGTGAAGCAGGAAAGGCCAAAACTAAAAATGCCGATGAATGGAGAAATGAAAGCGTCGAAGATCGTATTGCTCATGCCCTCGTCAAAGGCATTGGAAATTTTATAGAAAAAGATGTGGAAGAAGCGCAAGAAAAATACCCTCGCCCTCTAGAGTTAATTGAAGGCCCGCTCATGGCAGGCATGAAAATTGTGGGTGATTTGTTCGGTCAAGGTAAAATGTTTTTACCCCAAGTGGTAAAAAGTGCACGAGTCATGAAGCAAGCTGTCGCCTATCTTCAACCCTTTATTGAGAAAGAAAAAAGCGCCGGACAAAAGCAGCAAGCCGTTTTTGTTATCGCTACAGTCAAAGGCGATGTCCACGACATTGGAAAAAATATTGTTTCAGTTGTACTGGCCTGTAACGGCTATGAAGTTATTGACCTGGGCGTGATGGTCCCCTGTGAAAAAATTGTTGCTGCCATTAAAGAGTACAAGGCTGACGTGGTTGGTCTTAGTGGGCTCATTACTCCGTCTTTAGATGAAATGATCAGCAATCTTAAAGAGTTTAAGCGCCTTGGGATTAAAATCCCTGTTATGATCGGAGGCGCTACAACTTCAAGTGCACACACCGCTATTAAACTTGCGCCCCACTACGATTCCGCTGTCGTGCGGGTAGGGGATGCCTCTTTGGTGGTTGATGTCTGCTCTAAACTTCTAAACCCCAAGACAGCTTCCTCTTACCTGGAAGAAATTAGGAGTAAGCAAAATACTACTCGCAACCACTTCAAAAACAAAGAGGGCCAGGGACTAATACCATTTGATGATTTAAAAAAGAGTGTCTTCGGCTTCTCCGAAGATGATATTGCCAGTCCAACAATCAAAGGAATCAAAATCTTCGATAATATTCCTCTTGAAACTCTATCCTCTATGATTGATTGGTCTCCGCTTTTTTGGGCGTGGCAGATGAAAGGTAAATATCCTCAAATTCTTGAAAACCCCAAGTATGGTGATGAAGCGAAAAAACTATTTAATGATGCCAGACGTATTTTAACCGACATCGTCGAAAATCAACGCTTCAAACCCGTTGCCGCTATAGGCTTATGGAAAGCGCATTCTAAGAATAATGATGTGTATTTGTATCAGGACCACCCAGACAATATTTTGCAAAGCTTTTCCTTTTTAAGGCAGCAATCAGAAGATGGTCCGCATAATTGCTTGGCCGACCTTATTGCTCCCGCACAATCGGGACGCGACGATTATATGGGTGTTTTTGCTCTTAGCATGGGAAGTGAAGTTGAAAAGCTGGCAAAGCATTACCAAGAACGAAATATGGATTACGAAAGTATCATGATTAAGGCAATTGGAGATCGATTAGCTGAGGCCTTGGCAGAATACATACACTTGCAGACGCGTATCCTTTGGAATTATGAGTCCGCCTCAAGTCCTCAAGTTGACGACTTGATCAATGAAAAATACCGAGGAATTCGACCGGCCCCTGGATATCCGGCCTGCCCTGACCACACCGAAAAGGCAAAAATCTGGAAACTTTTAGACGCTGAAAAAAATCTAGGGATTACCCTGACTGAGAATTTTGCTATTAATCCTGCCAGTTCTGTCGCCGGATTCTATTTTGCCCACCCTAAGGCAAAATATTTCTCCATTACTAAAATAGGTCGCGATCAACTTGCAAACTACTGTAGTCGGAAAAACTGGAGTGAGGCCGAAGGCGAACGTTGGCTTGGGCATCTGCTATAAAAAAATATAATAAAAAGCCTTTTTGTATTGAATTTTATTTCAAGAACAAAGTTATTCCATAGCAAAAGATTAAAAAAGTAATCAAATGTTGATAAACAAAATCGGAAGTGAATTTGAACAGCTTTACCCCGACACTTTTATAAACTACAAATGCTATCCCAACATAAGCAAGTGTCTTCAGCGAAAGATATTGAGGCGACTTAAATAACAGAATCAAATATTGTAAAATTCCCCATGCTAAATATCCAGCAGCAATATGTGAGCGAATTCTGTCTTTTCCTTGGGAGACGCTTGAGGAATAAATAGTCAACAACCCCCCACCCATATTTGAGAAACCGTGGATAAGCCCCATAAGTAACAAGTATGATTTTTTATATTTTTTAATAAATGTTACTAGTAAATTTTGGGCCGGCTTAAAAAAACGTAAGATTCCAGTAATAATTAAAAGGCTTGCGACTACTTTTTTGGGATCAAGTAAATCAGGAAACGCTAAAACAAAACCAAGTGCCAAAGCAGTTGGTACCAGTGCGAATATTCCAAAATCTTTCAAATAGCTTTTGTTATCGTTTACGGACTCAAACACCTGTAAAAGGCTAATAGTTATGGAACACGGAAGAACAATTGAAAGTGTCGACTCAAAACTATGACCAAGTACCAATAAGGTGGGTGTTCCAAAAACCAATAAACCTACGCCTATCACGGACTGGATCATGGAGCATACTAAAACGACTAGATAGATCTGCATAAAAAACTCTATCTTTATCTACTAAATATGTCTATTTGATTTCTACAAAATTGTATTTATTGTAATCAATATCAAAAGCCTTAAACTTGTAACGTGAGTAAGTATTTGGCCCTAAGCAAAAACGCGCTTTGAGGCCACGATATAAAAATCCTTGGATATCAAGTGTGCAAAAACGTTTACCAGCGTGAAATAATCCTGCCGTCCAAAAATCACGGTTGGTTCTTGATTTCCATGCTTGTGCAAACACGTAAAATTTTGTATTAGAAGACTCAATATAAAATTCCTGACAAGCGCCTTTGCTCATATTAAACCATCCGAGGCTCACCCACTGGCCATTCTCTTTATAAGCTACTGCCATAGTTAGATTACGATATTTATCAGGAACATGGTTACAAACCGTCACGGCGGTCTTTGAACGCACTGGCAAGCGAGCAGGTATGGTTGCATATTCCTTTAATATTTCAGGCAGGGCCACTGCTAGATTTGCCCTATCGTTGGCATAAGTAATTCCGTGCGCGTATTCTCTCCCCTGTGAATCCAGCATTGCCGCGTAATGCAAGCCCACAATCTTTCCTGTCAGCAATGATATGAGTGCTGATCCAGAAGAACCCGCAGTCGAATCACAATCGTGAAGGTATACATCTGTATACATCTTCTTCAAAGAACAGCCTCGATGCACGCCCGCTGTATTTGTGCCATGATAATCACCTGAGTACCCCGCCAACATAATGTTTCCATTTGCAAGTTGTGCCCGGGCGACAGGATCGATGAGCTGATATGGCTCTTCAAATTGCATAAACCCAGTTTTAAGTCCTAAAGGAGACCTGAGACGCAAAAAAGCAATGTCGCGATTCTTCTCTTGGGGATTACTTATATTTGTATAAATAAAACTATGAACATAAGAATAATTAGTCCACTTACCATTTTTAAAATTGGGATAAAAAATCAAATCACTATAAGTAACTCCTGTGTGTTCATTCCTGACACAATGGCTGTTAGTCATAACCAGGTCGGCGCCAACTAGTGTGCCTGTGCATGAGCTGTGACCTTCAGCAGTCACAAGCTTGCCAATGGCACTAAAAGGAAATTCAGAACTCAACATGTCTGTTCTATCATCTGCTTCAAAGACATTCTTATTATTGTTGCTATCGGAATAAAAACTCTCAGCAATTGCAACGCTCGATAATAATCCCAAGACACAACCTACTAGCAGACTCTTAAGTAACATGGCTTCCTCCAATTCTATTTGGACTAGCTCTTCCCAAATTAGCATCAGAATGTAAAGCCCCATCTATCGTACAATTCCAATATCGCAACATTTTTTCTGTGAAACTTTTACAACATCATTTGCCTGCATGACGTAAGTTACATAAGAAGCTTATTTTAGGGACATTGAATAATTGGAGATTCTTAATGAGAAAGCTACATGTTGTACTCGCTCTAGGCCTTTCTATCGGTTTAATAGGCCAATCCTTCGCAACTTGCCAAAAAGACTATGTGGAAGCGATGGCAAAGCCAATCTTGCCTAAAAATGTTCAAATTGATGCCAATGCTGTTACTATTCTCGGTTATGGCGTTGGTGCCCTTGCTTTCGGAACTACAGGCGGAATTGTTGGAGCCGTGGCGATGCCTATCGGGCTCATACTTGGTCTATGGGGAGCCAAAGAGATCAGAAATAATCCCTTACACGAGATTGAAAGACTACTTAACCAATCTGACTATGTTATCACTCAGAATACTCCAGCGGCACGTACTGATTTTGAAAAAGAAGTCGCAGTCGACGGCAAAACAGCAAAAGAAAGACGGCAGCAAAAAAAGCAAAATCGCTCTATCAGAAGACATAATCGCGAGGTCAATAAATTCAACAAGCAACTGGCCAAAGAACTAGTAAAAAGCCGCAAATCGTTTGAGGAGTTTTACGCAAAAATAGAAGCCACTGCGACTGGTATATCTCAAGAAGACTTTGCAAAAGCGGTCAATGATTCCAACAATGCCAATGAAATGTGTAACGGAAAAATTGGAACGTTTGAAGGACCAGCTATAGAGTACCAACGCCAAATAGCGGTTGACGGGCAAACTAAAAAAGAAAGAAAACAGCAAGAGAGATTCAATAAGAAAGTTCGTAGACACAACAATAAGATGGCAAAGCTAGAGAGTAAAAATCGCTTGGCCAAAAAATCAGAAATCATTCATTATTTTTCAAAGGCCCTATAGCAATCTATAGCATGTTAGCGCCTTTCAAAATGCTAACATGCTGTTCTTACATCGAGTGCCAATAATAAGCAAACTCAACGCTGCACACTACCAAAAGGTAGGCCGTACCTAGCAAGGAGTTGGGCGAGGGCGGGGGCGGCAGTTAGGCCGGGGGATTCGAAGCCGCAGACTTCAAAGTAGCCAGGAATTTTTAATTCAAGTGGCCCTTTGACCCAAAAGTCACCATAGAGCTTTCCGTTGTGCAGAATTTTTGGACGGACACCTGCATAATCAGGCGATAATCGAGTCTTATCTACGAATGGGAATATTTTAAGAATGTTGTGCTTAAGATCCTCGATCATTTCTTCGGTTATTTCATAGCTCACATTATCGACGTTAAAAGCGTTGGGACCAAATCTCAAGGTGCCATGGGCATCAAAAGTGGAGTGCACACCAAGACCCTTAAGCTGCTTAAGCGGGCAGGGGTACAAAAATGACTTTTTGAAAAATTCCCCGCTATATTTTAAATAGAGACCCTTTACCAGCGAGGGTTCTAAATCAACCAGCCCAAGAGTTTTACGTAATGGGATCGCTCCATGACCGGCAAGATTAAAAACCTTCTGGCTTATCACTTGATACCTGAATTCAAATCACAAGTGCAACTTACTTAGCGACCGCGTCAAGACGAGCTAGAGGGTTCACCCTAAGCTATTCTTATCGCAAAACAAGGATTGCTTATGAGTTACACCCATCTAACCCAAGACG
>Ga0210057_1001389_pt1 | contig 36993 bp, 40 predicted proteins | sample CryGeyCG2114_010_2_FD_183968 | JGI IMG/M metagenome (GOLD analysis project Ga0210057, IMG submission 183968) | Groundwater microbial communities from aquifer - Crystal Geyser CG10_big_fil_rev_8/21/14_0.10 (SPAdes) (version 2) | ecosystem: Environmental > Aquatic > Deep subsurface > Groundwater ... | reverse complement strand
GCGGAGGTTTGAACATTTTTGGCTGAAATCCAAAGCAATCTTCAAATATTTTTATTCCTTGGTTTAAATATTCTTGATTTCTGTCCTGCAAAAATTCTTGATATTCATGTGTAACTCCGTGCATTCCTATTGTTTTATTTAGATTCAGAATATAATTACACCATTCTTTATTTTCAGATATTGATTTGTTATTAAATTTTGGTATTACCCAAAGAATATCACTTTTTTCAAGGTAACTTTTTTCACACGGAATTTCTTGTGAAACATCGTCGATTTCCCTCAGATTGAATAATCTTATAAAAAACAAAGAAATTATTAATAGGGGAATTATTAAGAAAAGTATTAAGATTAATTTTCTTTTCATAAAAAAACCAGGAATTTTGTTATTAAATACTTGTTTATTTTAGTTATCTAAGAATTTTTAAATGTGCGTTGTTTTTGTTTTATATGGAAATTTCCAGCAAAACTTTAAAAGAAGTTGATGAGGCACAGGAAAAAGAAAATCTGAAAAAACTTGAAGCGGTATTTTTTGTTTCAGGAAGGTTTCTTAACATGCAGGAGCTGATTTCTTTGACAGATTTAAATCCGATTATTCTTCAAGATTTAATTGAAAAACTGCAGGAAAGATACGAGAAAGAGGATTCAGCAATACAAATTATTGAAAAAAATAATATGTGGAAAATGGATGTTGGGCAGGAATATTCAGAGATAATTAGCAAACTCGCAACAGGGAGTTCTGAATTTTCTAAGGCTGAAAAAGAGACTCTTGCGATTATTGCTTACAAACAGCCGATAAAACAATCTGTAATAATAAAAATCCGAGGGAATAAAGCATACGATCACATAAAAAAATTTTCTGAACTTGAGCTGATAAAAAAGAAAAAAATAGGGCACACTCACGAGCTGACTTTGGCTGATGATTTTTATGATTATTTTAATGTTCAAGACTCCAGCAATCCTTTTAAAGAACCAAATCCAGAATCTTAAATGGTAGAATTTGTTGCTACGGTTTATTTGGTTTTAATGTTTATCTCGCTCTATATGTTTTCTTTTTTTATAATCCTCACTATAAAAAATCGAGATAAATTTTTCTCGTATCCAAAACCAAATGCGAAGTATTTGATAAGTGTTTTGATTCCAGCTTATAATGAAGAAGATAATATCGAAGACACAATAGCACATGTCATGGCTCTTGATTATCCTAAAAACAAATTGCAAGTCATTGTTATAAATGATGGGAGCACAGACAAAACAAAAGAAATAGTAAAAAAACTTTTGAGAACATATTCCAATTTAAAATTAATTGATAAAAAAAATTCCGGAAAAGCTGATTCTTTGAATTATGGGATTAAAATGTCTAAGGGTGAATTAATAGCTGTTGTTGATTCTGATAGTTTTCCTTCTAGTGAATCTTTGAAAAAAATGACTGGCTATTTTGACAATGAAAAAACAGGAGCAGTAACTTCTTTTGTGACAGTCAGAAATAAAGAAGGAAATATATACGGAAAGGTTCAGGCACTCGAGTACACTATTTTAGGATGGAACAGGAAAATTTTGGATTTTATTGATAGTGTTTATGTCACTAATGGGCCTTTGAGTCTTTATAGAAAAAAGTATGTTTTAGAAGTAGGAGGTTTCGATCCAAATACAGTAACAGAAGACATTGATATAACCTGGAACTTGCTAAATCATGGTTATAAGACAGCAATGTGCTTCGACGCCAAGGTTACCACGATTGTTCCCACTAGTTTTAAAAAATGGTTTAGACAGAGGGTGAGGTGGGGAATAGGGGGAATTCAAGCATTAGTAAAATACAAAAAAAGTTTTTTCAGCCGAAATCTTTTTGGTTCTTTTGTCATGCCTTTTGTTTTTTTGAGCATAGTTTTAAGCGTCGCTGGTTTTGCTTTTTCGAGTTATCTTTTCAGCAAAGCCCTTGCAGCAAGATTTTTAACTACTGGTTATTCCCTCGCTTCAAATATTTCAATCTTTCATACTCAAGATTTAAATTTAGTTCCTTCTATAATGATTTTTTATTTTTTGGTTTTGCTTACTTCTTCGTTATTTTATTACAAGTATATTCTTACTAGAACAAAATATTATGATAAACTAACTTTGCCAAGGTTCTTGAGCCTTTTATTTTATATGCTTGTATTTCTAGCATTTTATCCGATAATCTGGTATGCAACATTTTATAGATATTTAAAAAAAGATTTTAGATGGTGAGGAATGTTACAAATCTTTAAATATACTAAAGCTTAAATTATAAAATGTTGGGAAATAGACATGTTTTTTGGCAGGCTTTTGTTGTAGCGTCAGTTATTTTTTGGCTAGGAATTCTGATTGGTGCAAATTTTGAGAGGTCTAGAGTTGAAACAGTAGAGGACTTTTATTTTGATTCACAGAGCGATGTTTTGGATTTTGAGCTATCTTCAAATATATTTACTAATCTTGAATTTGATTGCAATACTTTAAATGAAAAAGGAATTTTATTAGCAGACAAAATTTATGCAGAAGCTTTGAAATTAGAGAAATATGATAATTCAAATAAACTAACTAAAGAACTTATTTCATTGCATAGAAGATATGACATTTTAAGAACTTCTTTGTGGATGGACCTTGTTTCTTCAAAAGAAAAGTGCAGTGATAAAATTAATACTATTATTTATTTCTACCAATATAGAAATCCTTCTTTAACAACAAGGGCGAACCAAGGAACAATGAGTAATTTTTTAATTGATTTGAAGGCAAAATACGGAGATAAAATAATCTTGATACCAATAGCAGTAGATACAAATGTGGAGTCGCTGAATAGTCTAAGAGAATACTACAAGCTTAACACTATTCCTGTTGTATTTGTTAATGAAAAATACAAATTTGAAAACATTGAATCTTTGAAAGACATTGAAAAATACTTAATCTGATATATTTTTTACAATAGAAATCTTAAAAAAGACATCAAAACTTGTTTTTTGATGGAATGTTTTAGATGCGGAATTTCTGAAGACAAAGCAGATCTGTTTGAGGTTATTTCAAGAGAAGGAATCATGAAAGTTTGTGGAAAGTGTCTGCTTGATTCAGACATGCCTAAAGTTAAAAAAAAGACAGAAGGATATTATGCAGCGATTAATAAGCCAACTCCGGGTCCAAGTGTTTATAGTAGATTGTCAAAAATGTCTGGCTTTGAAAAAAAAGACAAAAAAATTGAAGTATTAAAAAAACAGGAAAGTCATTTAAAAAAAATTGTTGATCTGAATCTTGAAAAAGAGATGAAGACTAAGAAAAAAAGAAAAGATTTAGTTGAAAATTTTCACTGGGTTATCCTGATGGCAAGAAGGGCAAAAAAAATAACTCAAGAACAGATGGCAAAAGAAATTGGTGAGCAGGAATTAACAATTAAAATGGCAGAGCAAGGTTTTATTCCTGAAGGAAATGATTATCTTGTTAAGAAGATTGAAAGATTTTTAGGAGTAGAACTTTTTAAAGAGAGATCAAGAGAAGATAATTTTTCCAGGGATCTTTCTTTTAATTCTGAAAGCACAAAAAATCTAAAAATTGCTGATTTAAATAAAATGAAAGAAAAAGCAGGTGAATCTAAGGAGAAAAAGAGTTCTTTTAGTCAGCAAATTGTTTTGGATGAAAAGGGAAAAGTTGTAGCTGGTGATGAAGAAGATGAAGAATCTGATTTAACAGAAGGCGAGGAAGAAAAACCAAAAAAGAGCAAGTGGAAGTTTTGGTGATGAAATCTTGGAAAAGTTTTTATATTACATATTCTAAACTATTTTATGTTATATAGTGAAAATGATTTAATCTTTCCTTCTCTTCAATTACTTAATCAAGCTCCGCATGGCTTGACTACAACACAACTTATACAACAATTAAGGGATTTACTTAAACCAGAAGGGCACGATATAGAGATAATTAAAGGTAGAAAAGATGATTATTTCAGCCAAAAAGTAAGAAATCTAAAATCACATGATACCCTAACTAAAAAAGGTCTTGTTGTTTATATGGGTGGTGCATGGGCTATTACAGATGATGGTAGAAGATATTTATCTGAAAATGAGCCATTATATTTATCACTTAGAGAACAAGGATTTAGTGAAAAAGAAATATCGCAAGAGGTAGAAGAAGATTTTAAAGATGTAATTGTAGAAGAAGGAGCATTACAAATAAAAGATGTAAAACAAAGAAAGAGGTCTAATAAATTGAGAGATATGGCTATTCAACAAATTTTAGAGAAAAATAACGGAGAATTAATTTGTGAAGTTTGTGCTTTTAACTTCTTTAAAAAATATGGAGAATATGGAAAAGGTTATATTGAGATACACCATAAAGAGATGGTTAAAGATATGGATATTATAGGGAGCAAACAGAAATTAGGAGAGGCCATAAAGAAAGTTGCACCACTTTGTTCTAATTGTCACAGAATGGTACATAGAAACAGAGATAAAATGATTACAATTGAGGAACTGAAAGCATTGATAAAGTAAATAACTTAATCTGTTTTTGTGCTGGAATACCTAAATTATGAATTATAAGGTGTTTTACTTTTGTAGCCATTCTGTCTTTTATATTAAATAAATATTCTTTATCAAATTCAGATATTTTAATTCCTTTCTTATCTTCATATAAATTTTTTATAAATTCTGTTTCTTTGATAATTAATATCCACTTAGCATTTAGACTAATCAAAGTATTTGCTAATCTTTTTTGGTCTTGTTTATTAAAGGTGTTTTCTTCATATTCACTAAATTCACTATCATAAGGGGGGTCTAAAAAAATAAAATCATTTTCATTTAAATCAAGAGAATCAAGTAATTCTTTAAAATCTTTATTTTCTGTTTTTGTTTTTGTCAGCAAATATCTTACACTTGTTGAAAAAATATAATCTACTTTTGTTTTGAAATCTTTTTTATTATAAGCAATCCCCCCATAAGGAACATTAAAATCACCTTCTCTGTTAAATCTAAACATTCCCCCATAGCAAAACTCCCTTATAAAATACCAATTTGCTATTTTCTTTTCTCTTGAAATTTTTATCTTATTTTTCTTTTCTTTATTCATTATATTTCTAAAGTGCATATATAACCCGCTTCTAAATCCAGTTTCAATATTCTTTTTTATTTCAACAGCGTTAAATCTTCTTTTCACATCAACTTTCTCTTTTGTTCTCTTTAATTTTAATAAAAGATTTCTTTTGATTTCATTGAGTAATCCCTCCCTATCAACACAAAAATCTTTATGAAACAAACCATTAAAAGGAATAATTTTATCTTCAAACAATCTATTAATTTTTTCACTAAATTGGTTATCTGTTAAGTTATTATCTCTGTATTCAATATAAAGTTCAAGAAAACTATCTCCAAACTTTTTCATATAAATATTTATTTTTTCCCATGCTTCAACATATTTGTATAATTCTGTTTTAAAAATCTCTCCATATTTTCCATTTTTTAATAGTTTGTAAAAAGCCATCAATTCGTCAGAAATATCATTTATAATAGCTTTTTTGGGTTCTAAATCAAAAAATAAAGCACCCCCTCCAAAAAAGGGTTCTATATACCTATTAAATTTTGGGATAATCTTTTCAACATATTTTATTTCGCTACTCTTACCCCCAGCCCATTTTATAAGAGGTTTCATTTTTTCTTTAACCTCTTTTTAATATCTGGAATTTCTTTTAAAAAATCATTAATCACTTGAGAGAAAGAGGGTTTAAATTTTTCTTCAGAACGAATATCCTCAATAACTTCACAAAGGTCATTATCAATTGTAATATTCACCTTTTTTTTAAACATATTACTATTAATCTTTTCTTGCTTATAAAGGTTACTTATCCTACTCCTAATATAAGTAGTATTCATACTACTTATAAACTTACTCTCGCAGATAAATGCGGGATAGGAGTTAAAGGTAATGCGTGGGAAACTCTATTATTAAATTCAACTAAACATCAAAACTCCCGCAACTTAACAGGAGAGGAGAAAATGACGATGACTTCCTAATTCCTAACACTCTCCTCAACCGAATACTTTATAAACTATTTTTAAATTTTCTTAATATGGAAGTTAATATTCTTAAAGATTCAAAAGATGAAATAGAAGTTGAACTTGAAAGTTTGACAATCGCGGAAATCCTCAGGGTTTATCTTAATAAAGATTCGTCTGTGAGTTTTGCAGCGTGGAAAAGGGAGCACCCGACAAAGAAGCCGATTCTTGCTGTAAGAACAAAAGGAAAGACAGCGAAAAAAGCCATAGCCGACGCTATTGTTTCTTTGGAAAAAGATTTGGACAAGGTTTATTCTGATTTTAAAAAAATGAAATAAGATTAGAATAATAATCCTTATATACTTTTAATATTTTAATTAACTATGAAAAATAAATGTTCTGAATTAGGTGATTTTTGTTATCAAATTGAGTTAGTACATTATTATTATGATAAATACATTCTTAGAACAAAAAATTGTCCTGGCGTAGGTTTTTTTGAGAGAATGGTTTGGGCTAATAGTTTAAGTGAAGCAATAGAACGCGTTAAATCAAAATGGGAGTATGAGAACAGAGAAGGCAGAAAAAAAGGTTTGCAAATCCATGTACCGTCTGAACAAACTAGACTAATACCTGAGGTTCATAAAACAAATATGTATCTTGAGGAATATGAAGTTTTGAGAGAAAGAAGAGAATAACATCACGAAAATCCTTATTAATCAACTTTTCTTTTTTATTTTATGTTAAATAAAATTTCAGCTGGAAGTTTTGATTTGAACAATTGGTTAGAAGGCGGTTATGAAAAAGGAATAATCACAATGATTGCTGGTCCTCCTGGTTGCGGGAAAACTAATTTTTGCATTCTTGCTTGTTGCAGTCAGGCGAAAAAAGGGAATAAAGTTGTATACATTGATACAGAAGGCGGATTTTCTACTGAAAGAGTCAAACAAGTTGTAGGAGAAAACTACGAGGACACTTTAAAGAACATACTCTTGCTTGGCCCGACAAATTTTGAAGAGCAGAAAAAGTTTTTTTCCAATCTTGCAGACAAAATAAAAAAAGAGCATGTCAGCTTGATTGTTGTCGACGGCATGGCTATGCTTTATCGTCTGGAATTAGGCGACGCAGTTAAATTAGGAAAAGACAATAAAATAAAAGAAGTGAACAGAGAAGTTGCAAAACAAATGCGTTTTCTTGCAGAAATTTCAAGAAAACAGGACATGCCGGTAATTATTACTAACCAAGTTTACGGAGGATTTTTATCAGAAGAAGAATGGAGAAAGGGTGTTGAAAGAGAAACAAACATTGTCGGCGGTGATTTGTTCAAGTACTGGAGCAAATGCATAATTGAATTAAAAAACAGCAAGGGAAAAAGAAAAGCGGTTTTGTTAAAGCACAGAAGTTTAGCTGAAAAAGAAATGAGTTTTGAAATTAAAGACAAAGGTATCTTCAAAAGAGGATGGATTTGAAACTTGGAGAAATATCCTGTGCAAAACCAAAGAAATTTTTTAATTTGCATGAAATTCTAGAAGATTCTGAACTTGTTTTAATTGACACCAGTGCAATTCAAGGGTGTTGTGTAAAATCCAGAGACCTTTTGTTGAATCCAATTCCAAAATCACAAAGGTAACCCCTTATTTCAGAAAATTATAAATTGATGCTCGGGAAGCTAGAGTTTTTATTAGATTTTATATATAATCATTACAATTTTCACACAACTCCATATGTTATAAAAGAGATTACAAATTCAAAAAAAGTGAAAAAAAATAAAAATGGAAAAACCAACCGTGCTAGAAGATTAAATAAAATTGTTGAAAGAGAAAGAGAATTAGCAAGGGTTCTTATGGAAAGAGGATTATTATCTTTTGGTTCTTCTATTGATTCACAAATTGGCCACTATGAGAGGGTTTCTGTCTTTGATGACGAAAAAGAGCTTTATAATAAACTTATTCAAGAGAATGCAGGTTTATTTAAAAAATATAATTTGTCTTATGTTGATTCTGATCTTCTTGTTTCTGGAGTTGTTTTGGTGCAAAAAAGAAGCGGGCCTATTTCTTTGGTTTCATGCGATTGCCATATTCTTAATGCTCTACAAAATTTAAAGAATGGGAGCCCTTTTGATTTGCCATTTTTTTTCAGGTCAGACAAAAATTTGTTTAGAAAGTTAAATTAATAAAAAACAAATTCATTTTATAATCATGGAAGACATTCGTTTTGAGGTGATAAAAAAGATTGCTGATGTCAGGTTTAAATATCAGGATCTTGGAAAGATTTCAAAGCTGGACAGCAATTCTCCTCCAAGTGTTTTTATTGGTTCTAAACTCAGATATCCTCTTGTTAATGTCGGGATTTTAAGCCCTTTGGAAAAAGATGAAAATGCTTGGATTTACGACGATGCAAAATATTGGGCTGAACAAAATTTTACAATTAACGATGTTGTCAAGCTTCGGGATAGCCTTTTGAATTCAAGATTTCAGGCAAAGGTTCAGGACTCAAGACTTAATAAAAAATTTATTCAAATTGCGCAGGAGCTGGCGCTTGCTTCAAATCCTGTTGATGTTGAAATAGAATTGAAAAGAGATATTTTTGTAGGCAGAGAAAAAGACAGGGTCGTGGCTCCGCATGGAATGAAGGCGCCTTTGAAAAAAGCAAGAATCACCAGCAATGTGAAAATTGACAGAAAAGTTGACAAAGTTATCAACGACGAGATAAAATCTTCAGAAGGAATAAATTATCTTTATAAAAATAATTTCAGCGAATATGTTTTAAGCAAGATTTTGAGTGTTGGTGTTTTGGGTTTGAAAAAAGATAAGAAGCTTGTGCCGACGAGATGGAGCATTACTGCCACAGACGATACAATTGGGAAAAAACTTCTGGAAAGCATCAGAGAATACAAATGGATAGAAAATTATGAATTATTTTTCGGAAGTTTTATGGGAAATCATTATCTTATTTTGCTTTTTCCAAATGTGTTCAGCTACGAGCTTTTTGAATTGTATCTTCCTGGAAGTTCGTGGAATCCGACAAAGGAAATTAAAGCGTCGACAGATTATGAAGATTTTTCAGGAAGAAAAGATTATGCTTCGAATACAGCAGGAGGATATTATGCTTCAAGGTTGCCTATTTTGGAATATTTAAATAAAATAAAAAAGCAGGCGAGTATTTTGGCAATTAGACTGGAAACTCCGTCGTATTGGGCTGCTCTTGGTGTTTGGGTTGTGCGCGAATCTGTAAGAAAAGCTCTTAGTCACAGAAAACTTGAGTTTAATGGTTTGAATGAGATTCTTGAAAGTGCGAGAAAAATAGGAATGATTAAATTTGGATTTGACAATAAAAAGATTTTGAGCCAGAGCAAACTACTCGAGAAACTAAAAACGCAGAAAAGTTTGAGAGAATGGTTTTAGTTAGGTTTATTAACCAACTTTTACTTTACATTTTAATTAAATAAAAAAGGTTAAAATGAATTGTAATTGCAAATGGACCAACGCAGTACTGAGTTTAATTATTATTATCTTTGCAGTGTGGACTCCTGTAACTTGGGCAAAATGGATTGTGGTAATCGCTGCAGTGTTGTTGTTTCTTTATTCTCTGAGATGTTTTGGTTCTTGTGAAACTGCTGAGAAACCAAAATCAAAAAAGAAATAATTTTTTTTATTTTTTTTATTTTGTTATTTCTACCATAATCGAGAATTTATGAAAAGGATAGAATTTTACTTTAGCCCTGATAGATTTGATTATCTCTATGATTTCCTTTTTAGATAAAGACGCTGATTCTAATCCATCTTCACTTATGATTTTATTCCCCTTTATTTTTACATTAATCCATCTTTCTTCTTCATACATCTTTTTTCTGTTATTTAACCCTTGTTTTGTTGGAGGATAAAAATCTATGTATAGTTTTTTTGAAACTTTTAATAAAGCTAAGATAACTTCTTTTTTATTACTGAAATTACCAATTGTTCCCATATTGAGAATTGCAGAATCAAAAAACCTTTTTTATATTTCAGTTTTGTGAAATCTCCTTGTATAAATTTTATCTTCTTTAACCCCCCTTTTATTGGCTATCTTTTTTGACTCTTTAACTAAATCCTTTAATAATTCAATTCCTATTACTTCCTTATTATATTTCGCTAATTCAAAGGAGTTATGACTTAATCCAGACCCCGCTATCAATACTCTTTGATTTTTTATATATCTCTTGAAGAAAGAATATTCTCTTTGAAAAAATTCACCTCGGATTTTAGCTATACGAGGGTTATGAGCAACTTCTAATCTTTTTTTAATAATTTTAGAATCTTCGTATTTTAACGACATTATTAATAAAACTTTCTTTTATATTTAAATTTTACTTGATTCTTCTTCTTGTTCTTTTTTATATTTTTCAACTCGTTCTTTGTTTGTTTTACAATTAGGGTTAAAACAAAATGTCCAGGGGCGTTTTCCTTTTGAAAGTCGTATGAGCATTGGGAATCCGCATTCTTCGCAGACCTTCTCTGTTTTTTTTATTTTTCCGTTTGGGGGAAGAGAATAAGTTGTTTTGCATTCGGGGTATTTGTCGCACGCAACAAAATATCTTTTTGTTTTTTTAGAATACATTACTGCTAAATTTCCTTTTTTACAGACAGGACACTGGTTTAATTTATTTTCTTCTCTCAATTTTTCTAATTGTTTTATATTTGCATCTAAAAGTTCCTGACCGATTTTTTCCTGATTTTTTTCAAATTGCCCTGAGATTTTTATTATTGTCTCTTTCGCAGAATCAATTAATTTTTCCCCCATTTTAAGATAACCTTTTTTTGCTTCTACAATTTTTTCCATTCCGTTTTCAAAAGTTTTGGTTAAATTTTCGTCGATAATGATTGGAGAGTATTTTTCAAGTGTTGTAATTAAAGACATCCCAAGTGGAGTTGCTTTAACACTTTCATCTTGGATATATCCTCTGTTGTAAAGTGTTTCAAGAATTGTTGAGCGCGTTGCTTTTGTTCCAAGGTTCTTTTTTTCAAGCTGTGAAATTATCGAAGCTGGCGAGTATCTTTTAGGCGGTTCTGTTTCTTTTTCTTCAATTCTTGAATCTTTTATTGTTCTTTCTCCGTTGACATCAGGAATTTCAATTTCTTTGAGTTTTGACGGATAAATTTCCATCCATGCTTTTTTCTTTATCTCAGAACCACGTGCGAGGAAGACTAAATTGTTTGTTGTTGCTGTTATTTTTTTATTTTCAATTACAGCGTCGTCGCAGAATAAAGATAAAAATCTTTTGACAATTAAACTGTAGATTTTTTCTTCGTCTCCTGAAAGAATCTGATAATTTCCAGTTGGATAAATTGACGGGTGTGCCGGATCTGTTTTCTTGCCTTCAATTGGCTTGTTTCTTGTTATTAATCTTGAGCATTTGTATTTTTCTTTTAAGGTTTCTAATATTTTTTTATAATCTATTGAATCTGGGAGTTTTTGGCTTGAAGTTCTTGGATAAGAAATCAAACCAGCGAGGTAAAGTGACTGAGCTGCTCTCATGGTATTTGAAGGAGTTATTCCGTGGAATTTGTAAGCTTCTGTCTGTAAGGTTGTCAAGTTGAAGGGTGGATTTGGAGGTGAAATATTCTGGGTTTTTTCTGTTTTCAAAATTGCTTTTTTTCCTTTTAGGTTTTCAAATTTTTTTAATTTTGATTTGTCAAAAATATTTTCTTCATATTTTAATTCTAATTCCGGGTCTTCAATACTTATGAAAACCTGCCAGTAGGGTTCGGATTTGAATTTTAAGATTTCTCTTTCTTTTTGGACTATTAAATTAAGTGCAGGTCCTTGGACTCTTCCGATTGACATTATTCTGAATCTTCCTGTTGTTTTTATTGCATTCATTAAAGCTCTTGATAAATTTATTCCGTAAAACCAATCCAGGAAATGTCTTGTTTCGCCGGCAATTGCCTGGCCCCAGTTTATATTTGGTGATTTGTCGTCGTAGGATTTATTTAATTCTTGTGTTGTTAATGTTGAGAATTTCATTCTGTTTGCGTCTTTTTGCGCGCAAATAAATCTTAAGACATTTAATCCGATTACTTCTCCCTCGACGTCGTAATCTGTTGCAATTGTTACGCTTCCTGCATTTTTAACAAGGTTGAGGAGTGTATCGTAGTATTTTTTTGTGAAGTCGTTTTTTTTCACGAAGTAATTCGGGACCCATTTTATGTCAAAGACAGGCACGCTTGAACCTGAGGTATTTTGTGTGAGTGTGAACAAATGTCCGACTGCACATGCAACAACTATTTTATTTTTGTTTCTTTCAACTTCGTAATAAGGAATTCCTTTGTAATCTCTTTTTGTTGAACTGCCTAATGCTGATGATATTTTTAATGCAGCTTGCGGTTTTTCTGTGATAATAAGTTCGTAGCCTTTTTCTTTTAAAGAAACTTTTGGAGCAGAATATTCTACTTTTTTTTGAAATGATATTTTTCTATTTGGTGTTTTTTTAGTTTTTTTTACTGACGCTCTTCTTGGTTTTATTACTCTTGATTTTTTCATAATTTCAATTGGATTTTCAGCTATTCCTTTGTATTGTTTTTCAATGCTTAATTTTGTATTTGGAATTTCCTGTTTTTCCTGTTTTTCTATTGTGGTTTTCAAGTCATCTTTATCAACAGGAAAAAAAGTTTCACTAGCTCTTTCTTGTGATGTTTTTTTTTGCTTTTTATTCATGCGAGACAACTCCTCTGGTTTTTCCCGAATTTATGGGGGAAATATGCAAATCTTTTGATTTGCTTTTCTCGCGCACTTTCCTCAAATTGCGGATAGGCGACTTTTTTATTTGCCTCCGAAGAAAGTCGCGAGTTTACAATTATTGAGAAGAAACAGGGTTTTTAAGAGTTTTTGATGTTAGGGGGAATGTTTTTTCTGAAAAGAAATGGAATAATCTTTTTTTGGATTAGAGAATTTTAAGATAATTCTTTTTTAGGTTCTCCTGTTCCTCCAAAATAATTTCTAAAATAGATTTGTTCTTTTTTTAAGAATATTTTTTCTTCTCCAACAAAATCTTCTAAATTTCCTTTCCAAATATTTTCATAACTAAGATCTCCTTCATTATAATGTGGAGGACCTCTAACCGGGAATTCTATAGGGGAATTTCGTAAACATTTTTTTAAAAAAGAAAAACATTTTTTGGATAGTCCTTTTGCAGAATCAATCATTCCTCCTCGATAAGACATTGACCAAATTAGTCTTCCCCTATAAAAAACTAGTTCTTGTCCTGTATCTACTACAGAACCAAAATATTTATCTCGGTATAACCAATCTCCTTCATGGTAAATATATTCTTTGCTTCCATCAGCATTAAATCGCGGTATTGAAATTCTTGAAGCAAAAGTTTTTCTCTTAGCTACTTGCAAAAATATGGCAAAATTTTCTTTAGTTTTTAGTTCCATGATGAAAAAATATCTTATATTTAATTTTTCTTCTTTCACAATCTTCAACAATTTCCTTTTTTAAATTATTCCAATAAGGTCTATTTTTTTGTAAACCCGTATAAAATTCTTCTAATTCTGGCTTATTCTTTCTTATAAAATCCAAGATTCTTCCCTTATTATTCGCCTTTATGTTTAAGTTCTCAAACATAACTTCTCCCACATAACTCTCCACATTATCTAATAACTTTTGAATGTTCGATATTTCTGGAAATATTGGAGAGATAAATAAATAAGTTTGTATTCCTGACTCCGAAAGTCTTTTCAATGTATCTACTCTTTGTTCTGGAGATACAACATAAGGTTCTAGTTCTCTAGAAAATTTTTTATCAAAAATTCCAATCGAAATTCCAACTCTTAAATTCTTAAATTTTTTTAATAAATCTATGTCTCTTAAAACTAAAGGAGACTTTGTTAAAATTTCTATATGGGGTTGAAACACTAAAAGGTGTTCTAGGCATTTTCTCGTTAATTGATACGTGGTCTCTATTGGTTGATAGGGATCAGTTACAGATCCGAAAAGAATTAATGCTCTTTTAGGTATTTTAGAAGCATTTATGGTTTCTGGAGCATTAATTTTAACATCTACAAAATCTCCCCATCTTTCATTATTATGGCCTGTAAATCTTTTCATAAAGTCAGCATAACAATACAAACATGAATGTTGACATCCAATATAGGGATTTATAACAAAATCTGCTCCAGGAAGATTACTTTTAGTAATGGCTAATCTCGTTTTTATTTCTCTTATTTTCATTTTAAATTCCCCATTAATTGAGTTAAAAATCTTTGATAAACTTTTGCTCCGGTTAAATAAGATAATTTATCTTTTGTTATATTTCCTAAGACACAATATTGTTTTGGGTTCTCCTCCAAGATTATATACCCAAGGATTTGATAAAAGCAATCCCTGGTTAGTTATATTTAAAGAAGTTAAAACTTTCCCTAACAATTCTCCTCTTACAGAAGGAGTAATCTTAACTTTTGGAAGAATATATCTGTTCTCTAATTTTCTGTAAATATTTAGTGCACGATTTATTTCTTTTTGAGTTAAAGCTAAACCCTTTTTTAATATACCCCTTCCAGATTCTGAAAATCTCATGAGTAATAGTCTATCTATTCCTGTTTTGTTTAAATTTAAATAAATCTGCTCTATTATTTGTGGATCTGTATTAGATTTAATTAAAGGTGATTGTGCAATTGTTTCTACACCTGCTTTAGATACCTCTTTTGCCAATTCTAAATTATGTTGATTGTAACCCAAGGGTCTATCTGGAGATGGTTCTGTAGGGAAATCATAAGTGAATCCAACTTCAAAAACATAATTTGCTAATTCTGAAAAATTAATTTTTTCTAAGCCCTTGTCGGTAGAGATTATTGAAATTTTTTTTCTTCCAAATTTTCTTGACAACTTTTTAAGAATCTCTAAATTTTCTGCATCATTTAATGGGTCTCCTCCAGAGACATCTACCTTTATATCTTCAGAATCTAAATTTTCAACAATTCGAAGTTTATCTTCTAAGGATAAATCTTTTGGGGAACTATTTGCATCTAAGCAACAGAAAGAACAGGAATAATAACATTTATTTGTTATATTCCAAATTATCGGTGTGTTTATCATTTTTGATTTTTCAAGAATTAAGTATTTTGAGGTACTATCACCTCATAAAAATTTTGATTGCTTAGGTTTTTATAAATCTTGTGGTTAGTCCCAACTTTTTATAGTAAAAATTCTATTTCATATCTCAAAAACCGCCGGTTTCCTAGAAACATTTATAATTTTTGTTTTTCCGATTTTTTCGTATAAACCGCCTGCTTCGTGAATGTGGGCGCTGATTAAAAAATCTGGCTGAAATTCTTTAATTGCTTTTTCAACTGCTTTTGAGCCGGGAAATCCAGAGAACTCTGCTTTGCTTTTGTGGTGATGCATGTGGGTAACCATTATTTTTTTTGGAAGGTCTTTGATTTTATCATGCCCTTGTTTTAACAAGCTAAAAATCTCAGAATCTTTTATTGTGTTAATTCCAATATCTCCGCCTCCTGCCCCGAAAATTCCTAAATCTTCTTTTATAAAAGAATACCCGTGAATGTTTTTTGTGTTTGGATAAAGTTCTGCGAGAAAGTCAGTGGTGGCAACTGATTCGTGGTTTCCAGGAATAATTAAAACTTGTTTCTTTGCTTTTACAAAAGGCCCGATTAAATTTTTAGTTGAAAGTTCTGCGAAAGTCAAATCTCCTGCTAAAATCACCAAATCTATTTCTTCTTTTTTTGCTTTTTCAGCGAGCCTCTTTACAAGTCCTGTGTCTCCGTGAATGTCACCTACTGCAAGTATTTTTGTTTTTTTATTTTGGCTCATTTTGTCTCTTTTTCCATTGTCATTCATACTAATTTTATAATTCAATTTAGTTTAATAAAGCTTCTGAAATATATTTTCCAAAACATTTAAAAATACACTACTATCTGAATATATACATTAAAAAATACACCTCTCTAAGATGAAAGACAATTTAGACATTTTTTTTAGAAGAAAGCCAACTTTAATGCTGGTTTCTCTTAAGAAGAATATGCGGATGAGGTATGGTAGTATTTTGGCTAAAGAAGTGGATTGCACTTACAGCCATGCAGTAAAAATTCTGCAGATTTTGGAGATTTTGAAGCTGGTTGAGTTTGAAAAAAAGGGGCGAATAAAGATAATAAAACTGACCAAGCGAGGCAGAGACGTTGCAGAAGCTATTGAAAATATACAAGGCCTGATTAAATAATTAGGTTTCTACCGCCCCTGAAAAGAAACAATAGGAATATTTGTAATTAGAAGAATCTTTTTTATTGTTAATAAGAAAATGTTATGCCCAATTGTTGCCGACAAAATTTACAGATAAGCAATAATTGTAACTACTTCTAAAAGATTATAAAACGAAAGATTTAAATACGGTCTTTGTTCCTGTATTTGCATAATGGAACAACCTAATGTGAAAAAAAGTGAATTCAATCCAGAAACAATTTTTAGTTTACCTGATGAGAACAGACTTGGGTATGTTCTTGGAATGAATTTTGATGTTTATGAGCAACTTACTAGAGGTACTGCAAAAAAACTTGTTGAAAAATTTCCAAGAGCATATATTAATGAAGATGAACTTACAAGGACAATTAAGAATAGAGTGGAGACTCTTATAAGACATAATACAAAACCAGAGAGTGAGTATAAACCAGGAGTTGATTTGTCAGATGATAGCCTGGAGGCGCTTTGTGGTACTGGTTCTCTTGTTACTGGTTTTGATATGCGTGAAAGTTTTACCAATCCTTTACGATGCGAACAAAAAGGTAAATTGGCTAATGATGCAAGACTTGAATGTTTAGCAATTGCTTCTAAATTATTAATAAAAGCTGAGTTGGGGAGTCGAGCAACCCCTTTAACAAATGAATATGGAAGAGTTTATACAGAACATGTTTTAGATGAAAAGTTTGATTAATAATTTTGTTTTTATCTTTTCACTTTTTTACGTATTAACAAGTATTTAACATTCTTTTTTTCTTTTCTTTATTTCATCACAATATAATTTAAAAGGAAATTTTATTGTTAACTCTTTAAAATTTGTTTTAGTGTTTTGAAAAAAATGGCCCCGATGGGATTTGAACCCACGACACCCGGATTTCTTTGAAATTCTATAGACTGAAAAATCCGAGATTTTTCGTCAAAGTTTACGAATAAATTCGTGTCCTTAAGAGTCCGGTGCTCTAACCAGGCTGAGCTACGGAGCCACACTTTATTCGGCTCCTACTCGTTTTCTTCATTCTTCATGAAAGAGCTACAGAGCCGTTTCTTGTGTTTTTAAGGAATTAATTCTTTAAAAGTTTTTAGAAAAAAATATTTTTAAGATTTCTTTATAATTAAAAGCTAAATCTATTTTTTCAATTTCTTTTTTGTCAACCCATTTTATTTCTGAAACTTCCCAATTTGGTTTTGGAATGCCGGAAGTTTCCAATAAAAAAATCAACACCAGGTTATGAAGATTGTTCTTTGGATTTATTTCGTTTTGGAAAAATAAGAATTTACTTTTTTTTACATTGAGATTTATTTCTTCTTTTATTTCTCTTTTAATTGCCTTTTCAGCTTCTTCAAAAAATTTTATATGGCCCCCTGGAAGACACCATTTTCCGCCTTCTATAATTATTTTTTTGCTTCTTTTTGTTAGAAGAATTTTTGAATCCTTAATTATTATTCCAGCGACGCAGGCTCTCACGCCCCTTAATTTTGCCAGATTTTTTATCATCACCTATATTCTCTCCAGCTGAATTCACATTTTGTGCACTTGAAGAATTTTGTTTCTGCTTCGTCGCCAGAACGCGTTTGAACTGTCCAGAAGTAGGCTTCAACGTTCCCGCATTTTTTGCATTTTTCATTTATTGTTGGGAGAGTATCTACTTCTTTTGAAGAAACAACTTGTACTTTTTTTTTCTCTTCTATTTTTTCAGTTGTTTTGATTTTTACATGACCTTTTGCAGAATAATTGCATCTCGGGCATCCATCTCTTTTTCTTTTTTGAATCAAAACAGCTCCACACTTCGGACAAAATTCCATTGTTATTTTTAATTAGTTTTCTTTAAAAATGTTTGGTTTTAATTTTCTTTGCAAAAACCTCTCTCTGATTCTGGTCTGAGAGGTTCAAAGAAAATTAATTTTACCCAGCCAAGATATGGTGCAAGTTTTAAAGAAGCTTTTCCTATGAGTTGACTTGATTTTATTTCTTTTTCAACAACAAGCTGCCCGTTGTTGTTGTCACCCATTGTTGAAAAAATATATTCGTTATTTTCTTTTTTAATTTTTATTATTCGGTGTATGATTGGGTTTTGTGCTCCGGCCTCAAAAATTATTACGTCCCCTACTTTTAATTTTTCTGGATTTGCTTTTACTATAAATAATATATCTCCTTTATTAAAACCATTTTTAAAAATAAGACTTTTGAATTCTTCTTTGCTAATTTCATATGGGATATATTTTGGCTCGTGATTTTCCCACCACGCGTCGAAATTTGAGAGCAAATTTCCTTGATGATACATACTGCAAGATTCAACTATTGCCAACGGAAGCTTAGTTCCAGTAACAAGACTTAATCCTGGGAAAAAAATTAATTTTATGAAGATAAATAAAACTATAATTGAAAAAACCCATCCTTTCCAAGTGTTATCTTTCCATAATAAATGCCAAAATTTTTTCAATAGTTCTTTTAGTTTCATAAAAAACATAATGTTTATTAGTTTTTAAAATCTTTTAAATCTTAATTTGTTATGACTGTTAATGCCCCTATAGTTCAGCGGACAGAATTTCTCCTTGCGGAGGAGGCGACCGAGGTTCGAATCCTCGTGGGGGCATTTATTTTAAGATTAAATCTCAGCATAAAGATAAGTGAAGTTGTTTTGGTTTAGTCCTTTAAATATAGAGAGAAACTAAAATAATTCTACAATTCAAACATAGTTTTTCTTTGAGCAAAAAAATCTTTTAAATTAATTCTCATGACAACTCCTGCATCCAAAGGTCTTTCTACTTGTATTCCTGTTTCATGATAACCTCTTTTAATTGCTGTTTTTAATAATCTTAAAACCTTGTCTCTATTCTCTCTTATTTGAGGATTGTATCTTAAATTTTCTACAAATTCATCTGTTAATTCTGTATAAGCTCCATGATGAATTGCTCCGCCTGTAGCTTTTACAAGTTCAACTCTTTTTGCTTTTTCTTTTTTTAAAGAACGAACTTTGGCTTCTATTTGCCTCATGTCATCAAAAATCTTTAATTGTTCATCTTCAACTTTTTTTGATATTTCATCAGTTATAGGCAAAGGATATCCTAATAATTTAGCTAATTGCAGATATCTCCAACCCTCTAAATTTTGTTCTAAAAAAGAAATTGTTTGTTGATTCCCAATATATAATTCTAATCTCGGTTTTTTAGTTGAAACTGTTGCGCTATGACTTCCAAAACAACCATGTACCCATGAATCTTCTGGAATCTCCGGAGGTTTGTCCATGAGGTATAATAATCTTTCATGATCTGTCGTCCAATTCTCAAATCTTCCCTCATTTCCTTCTTTAAAATCTCTTTCCCACTCAGAATTTATTTCTAATGAGTAAGGTTTATTAATTCCTAAAAGAAAAATTTCAAACGAATCTTCCTTTATAGGGAATCTTGTCTCAGGAGTAATGATTCCAGTACAAAGAGTTTTTCTTAAAGAATAATAGACAGGCATTCCGTGTGAGCATTGCTCATAATTTCTTGTTAATGCTCCAATTAATTCACCTTGAGATTTTGAAATTCTTTCTTGTAATGGAGCAACTTTTTCTTCCAAAAGTTTTTCTATATTCACTTTTTTTTCTTCACAAATTTTTCTTAATTCTTCAGATCCAACATCACTGTGCATAAATTAAAAAGAAGATGCTACTATAAAAATCTATTCAAACTATTTTCATTAAAATTGAGTAATAAAAAATATAGTTTTTTGTGCTAGACAATTTATCATAATTTTTGTAATAAATCTGTTTCTCTTTATATAATAAAAATGTAATAAGTTTTATAACCTTGGATTTTATTAATAAGAGATGATAGACGCGCATGTTCATTTTTGGGGTTTGCCACAAGGCGGAAAACTTTGGGGAGACTTTCAAGAATATAAAACTATAGCTAGAAAAACTGGGGTTAAAAGATATTGCTTGACTCCGATTGGAAAACCCGAGAATTTTCAGAAAAAACAACTCCAGATAATAATCAAATTATTGAAGAATTAAAAAAAGATAAAAAATTATTCCTGTTTATTGGTTTAATGTGTTTGATTTGCCTGAGTCTATTGATGCAAGATATAAATCAATAAAGTTCCATCCAGATATTGGAGCGATTAATATTGATGACTCCCGAGTTTTAGGATTTGTCAATCAGATTGGGAAACCTGTATTTGTCCATACAAATGAGAATAAGGAATATTCTTCTCTTTTGAAAGTTTCAAATCTTGCAAGAAAAGTTGATGTTCCGGTTATAGCAGTTCATTTGGAGTCTGTAACAAAAACTTTTTTTAATTTAGATAATCATGAATTTCCTGAAAATGTTTATTTCGGAACTTCTGGAATTCAATATTCATTAATATTAAAAAAGATTCATCAAAGATTTGGTTCTAAGAAAATATTTTTTGGAAGCGATTATCCCTTTGGTGATCCGAGGGTTTCTTTGGCTATGATTGATACCCTTGATTTAGCTAAACAAGATTATGCCTTAGTTACTTCTGGGAATATAGAAAGATTGTTTAATTTATAATCATTTGTTAGAATGCATTTCTTGATGTCGTCTTCGTGAATGTTCTTCAACTTTTTTTGAAAATTAGATGTAAATTCAACTAACTTTTCAGAGAGCATTTTTTTAACTTCTCTGCTTAATAATTTTCCTTTTTTGTAATCTTCAAAAAGTTTTTTTGATTGTTCTTTTTCCAAGAAAAACTTAGATAAATACTGGCAGGCAATATCAACTTCTGGATTTCCACCTGACTTTCTGTGTTCTTCTATGGTTTTTTGTCCGCCACTATACGCCCCGCTAACTTTTTTAATAATGGTTTTTGCATCATCTTTTAAAGAGATTGCGTTGTTCCGTGTTTTTGACATTTTTTCTCCGTCTACTCCAGGTAAAAAAGTTATATGAAGTATTGAAGGTTTATTATACCCCATAAGTGGTGCAACATCTCTGCAAATTCTTATGTGTGCATCTTCATCCGGGCCAATAGGAACGAGAATATGTTTTATACCAAGTTTTTCTTGTGGGAATAAAATATGTGCTGACTGAATTGAAGGATAAAAATGCAGTCCGATATTATCTTCATTTTTGTATCCGTAAGTTGCTTTTATTTCAGACAAATTAATTTTTTTTGAAAGTTTTATTGCCAGATTATAAATATTAGTATAAATTTGGTCTATAATAAAATAAGTTTTGTGCGGATCAAAGCCATAAGCTAATAATTCTTTAGCTAATTCTAAGGAATATTTTAAAGCTTCTTCTTGGTTCTTTACTTTTCCAGCGACGTAACTCTCGTCATCAGAAATTGGAATAAACACAGGAATTCCATATTTTTTTTGGAAATAAAGATTTGTATCAAAAACAGGTTTATGCCCAAGGTGGATTGTGCCTGAAGCATTAAATCCCGATACAATCGCGCACTTCTCGCCGGTTTTTATTGCTTTAAAAAATTTTTCAAAATCTCTATGTGAATAAACAAGCCCGTTTTTAAAAGTATAAAAATCTGGGATATCTTTTAAATCAGAGACACGGCTAGCTCCGAATTCTTTTACAAGTTTTTCATTGTCTGCTAATAAATTATTCTTCATAAAATATTAATCTCTAGAAAGTTTATAAATGTTTTAATAAAATAAACTTTGCATTTTTTTATACAAATCTTTTTTATAAAAACATTTAAATATAGCTAATTCTTTAGTTAATAAGCATAAAACTAAAAAGAGATGAAAAAACAATTTACTTTTTTAACAGGTGTATTGCTGGTGTTGGTTTTTTCTGTAATTGTTTATGCTGAAGATGGAAATTCTCAAGAGCCAAATGATTTAAACCAGCAAGATGGTGCTTCTGCAACTGGTTCTGATTCTGCTGATTTGCAAAATAATGAGCAGGACCAAACAAATCAGGAAAGCATCAACGAAGAGATAAATTTTGATGTTGACCCTGGAACAACTCCTGATAGTCCTTTTTATTTTGTTGATGATTTTGCAGAGAAAATTTCTGTTGGTGATGACCCTGAAAAAGCATTGGAGTATAAAGAAGAAAAAATTGCAGAGGCGAAAGCCATGGTTGATAAAGGAAAACCAGAAGAAGCTCAGAAAGTTCTTGACAGAGCATTGGAATACAGCGAGATAATTGAGAAAGAAGTTTCTCCTGAAATAAGAAACAGGATTGAAGAAAGTTCAACAATGGTGCAGGGTGCTATTAATACTATGAGGATGAAAACTGAGGGAGAAGAATGGGGAGGAGTTAATGAAAGGTTTGATGAAAATATAGAAAAAGAAAAAAGCATTGAAACTGCTGTTGAATTATCTGCTAAAATTAAAGAGTTGTGCGAGACTTTGGCAAAATTAGATCCCTTGCAGTATTCTGATTCATGCAAGTCTGGGGATGACTCTCCGAGGTGGATGAGAGAGCAAGATAAAGAGTTGAGTGCAGAACAAGAAGGGCAAGCAAAGATATTTTTTGAAAAACTTTCACAATGTTTTGAAAATCCAGGTGAATGCGACTGCCAAGGAATGGGTGTTCAATCATTTGAAGATTTTTGTGTTGAGAAGAGTTCATTTGCTTTAAAATGTGACGCTGGAGATGAAAATGCCTGCCAGAATTTAGAATCAGGAAGCGATCCAACTGAATTGTTGCCTGATTATCTTATTTCTACATTCAAAGAAGTTGAAAGAAAATATTCTAAATCACAATTTGATAATTATGCTCCTCAAGAATGTGTTGAAGCAGGAGTAAAGAGTCCTGAAGAGTGCAGTAAGATAATGTTTGAAATCAATGCTCCTCAAGAATGTCTTGATGCTGGTTTAACAGGAGAGAGTAAAGGAGATGAAATTAATTGCAGAAAAGTTATGTTTGAGAAAAATACTCCTGTGGAATGTTCAGATGCCGGAATAAATCCTGGAGATTCTGATGCTCCAAGAAAATGTGCAAGGATAATGTTTGCTAAACACGCTCCTCAAGAATGTCTTGATGCTGGTTTAACAGGAGAGAGAAGGGATGATGAAAAGAAATGTAAACAGGTGATGGGGGGACAAGGAGGATATTCTGATGAATATGCGCCGAAATTTAACAGAGATTGTAATTCTCTAAAAGATGTTTCTGAAAAGGTGAAATGTTATGAAGAGTTTTATAATAATGCACAGTTTCAAGTGAAAGATGATTTCAGGGAGAGAGAATTTAATTCTAGAGATTTTGCAGAAAAAATGGGAGCAAGAAATCCAAACAATCCTTGTCCTGATGATTTCTGCGATAGTTTTGAACAGCAAAATCCTGATGCGTGTCCTGAAGATTGTGGAGGAAGTCGGTGCCAGTCGCAACAGCAGGTTGAAAATTTAAAACAAGATTGTAAAAACAGGGGGCAAGGTGCAAGAGTTGAGGACAGAGGCGGATGTCCTTGGGTTATTTGTGTCGGAGGAGAAACACAAGGAGCTTATCAAACTGAAAGAGCTGGACAACAGCCACGACAAACACAAAGTGGAATTAAGTGTCCCGACAGAATATGTGATGATTATGAAAGAATGAATCCTTATGCATGTCCAGAAGATTGCGGGGGAAGCATGGAGCAACGAGAACAGCGAGAGCAAGAGTTTGAGCAACCTGAAAATAGAATTGATGAACCAAGAGAGCCAATGAAATCTCCAGAACAATTTTCTCAACCAGGAGAATGTCCAGGAGGAATTTGCGGACAACAGCAAGAACAGGAACAACAGCAATCAGCAGAGCCTCCAAGTTATGGAAGTGGTGAAACAACTACTGGTGGGGAAAGTAGTGGAGAAAGCGAACCAACACCTCCAACAGGTTCGGCAATAACAGGTAGAATAATATCTAGTGATTATGGAAATGAAAATACCAGGGATGGAGATAAGTTTTTAGATTATTGGTTTATGAGATAAATGGAAAAATAATTTTTGAGATGGAATTTTTTAAATAAAAAAAGTGTTTAATAATCTTTAAAAAGTTGGTTTTGTTGTGTAGTTTATGAAAAGAGGTTTTGTTATTTTGTTTAGTTTATCTTTGATTTTTATTTTATCAACATCAATTGTTTCTGCTGGATTTTTTTCTGAACTTTGGAATAAGATAACAGGAAAATCAGTTTCTCCTCCACCTGAATCTTCAGCACCAATAATAAACTGTGTCCCGCATTATACAAATAATTATCAATGTGATGGAGATTATTTGCAAAGAAAATATGTAGCTCAAGATTGTTCTAAAACTTTTGAGAATATCGAATATTGTGAGAATGGTTGTTTGAATGACGAGTGTGTTATTCCAAGTGAAATTCCACCTGAAGAAGAAGTAGGTCAGGAACAGGAAATTCCACCTTTTGAGACTAACCCGGATAATAAATCTCAAGGACAAGATGAAGAACAAGAAAAACTTTCTGAGTGTGTTGATACAGACGATGGTTTGGATTATCTTGTATCCGGAACTTGCATTGATTCTGAAAATATTTTACATTATGATGAATGCTCAGAAGAAAGTTTAAATGAATGGTATTGTAATTTAAATCATTGTGAATCTGTTTCTTATTTTTGTTCTTATGGTTGTGAAAACGGAGCTTGTTTGTTTCCAACAGGAAACCAAAAAAATGAAGCAATGTACGACGACAAACAAGTTTTTATAATTTCAGATAAAAACTGGCAGGATGTTTTAAAATTAGTTCCTGTTGGGACATGGACTGAAAATTCAAATGAAAAAGATATTCCTCCTGTGTCAATAATAAAAAAATATCCAACTTTAATTTTCCATGACGATGGAGAAAACGGATTTTACCATGATTATGCATCTTTGGAGAACGGAGCAACAGCAACAGCTTCACATTATTATGAAATTGGTGTTCCTGAAAATGCAATTGATGACAGCATGGAAACAAGATGGCATATAGATGATTCGCAACCAGGATGGATTAAAATAAATTTCGGAGAAATAACAGAGATAAATAAAATTGTAATCACAACGCATGATTACATTATTAAAATAGATGTTTCAACAGACGGACAAGTTTGGGGTGAGATTTTTAATGGATTTTGGGAAAATGAAATTTTGGATATTGTACCAGTACAAGCAAGATATGTAAAAATAAGTTTTCCAGAAACAAGTTGGAAAGAAATTTGGGAAATTGGAATTTACAACACAAATGAAGAGCCAGAGTATATGCATGGTTATGATTTTGATTCTATAATTCATTTTCTTCAGCAATATGAAGTTGAAAAAGTTATCCTCGTCGGAGAAACACCAGAAGAATTAGATTATGCTTTGATTTCAGAACCGGAATTTGGAGTCGGATTAGATGAAAGCCAAATAGAAAGATTGAATACAAATAATTACTTCTCTTATTGGGCTTCTTATGATAATATTGTTTATGTTGAGAATGATTACAAGTTTTCATTGCTTGCTTCAACTTATGCTTCTTTGTTAAATGCTCCGTTGATAATTGAAGGAGCAATAGAAGACATTCCTGTAATTGAAAGTTCAGACGCAACACAGATTACAGGGGAAATAACAGGAAGTGAAACAACAAAATTTTCAGACAAACATGTTATTTTAATTGGAAATGTTAATTGCCCTGAAGAAGCAAGAATCTGTTCTTCATTTAGGACAATCCAAGAATTACAAGAAAAATACATTGAATTAACAAACACAGATAAATTATTATTAGTTAATCCAAATGATTTGGATAATGACATTAAACTTCTTTATCCATTTCAGCCAGAAAAATCAAGTGAAAAATTAGTTAATATGTTTGGAAAACATTCTTTAACAGCTCCTATTTTAGCGTCTGCAAAACACGAGTTGATTATTTTAAATGATATTCCTGTTCTTTCTGAAGAAAATTGGACAAAGATAAATAATAATGCTGAATTAACAGACAATTTTGTAGAACAAGAGATGGGAAATTTATTTAATAATAATGCAGAGTATTTGACTATTTTGGCTAGTCCGAATGCTGTGCCTGATTCTTTTAATGTGGGTGGTGGAATAAACGAAAAGGATTATGATTATTCTAATTCTTCTTTCTTTTCTTTAAATGTTGGGAGAATATATTCTTTAACAACTTCTGATGTTTCTTCTTATTTAGCAAGAGATATATTTTATAATGAATTATTTGAGAATATTTATGAACAAAATTATTATAATGGATTAAACAGAGGTTTAAGATTATGGGAAATGGATATACGGACACAAAATTTTGCATTAAGAGTTACAACAAACACTCTTCATAGTGATTATGATCTTGAATGTTATGTTGATAGAGATTATTATCAGCCATGTGTTAATAATAATGATCCTGAAAATGATGTTTACAAAAATAAACAATTTATTAATTATTGGAATCATGGAGCACCAAACGGCTGGGTTGGATTTAAATCAAATGACCTTCCAAATTTGGATTTATCTTATGTTTTTAGTAATGCTTGTAGCACAAATGATTTCTGGGAAGGTAATGAAAATGTTTTTGGAGCAAGAACATTAAGAAAGGGTGCAATAAGCCATACTGGCGCAGTTTCAATTACTTGGAGTGGCAGTCTTCCAAATACTGAAAGAGCAATGAAAGAATTAACAAAGGAAGAGAGTGTTTCATTAGGAAAAGTTAATTCTGAATTATACTCTGCTGATGATCATACTGGACATATTTATCGCGGAGATTTTATTTTGGTTGGTGATCCGGCGCTAACTCTTAATTTTAAACAAGTTGATTGGGGTTCTAATCAATGTAATGACGAGTTTGATAATGATGGGGATGGATATGTTGATTTAGAAGACTCTGTTTGTTATGTAACTCCAGATGCAGATAGGGAAGTTGCGCAGTGTAGTGATGGGGTTGATAATGATGATGATAACTTAATAGATTTCGATGATCCTGATTGTGGAGATGTTGATGATGATTGCGAATTTGAAAGTGGTTGCTTACCCCCCCAATGCGAAGATAGTCTTGATAACGAAGGGGATGGTTATTGTGATTATTATGGTTGTTTGAGTGGTGATAGATGGTATGAAGCAGATCCGAGTTGTGGAGATGAAGCACCGATTGGGGGAGGTAATGGGAATGAAAGAACAGGTTTTGAGTGTGATGATGGAATTGATAATGATGAAGATGGATATTGCGACACAATAGAATATGGTGTATGTTTAGATGGGAGCGTATCAGGTGATGATGAGTGTGAAGATATTTTTGATGATATTGAAGAATATACGATAGGTAATCCTTTTTTTCATTTTGTTCAAAACTCTGATAATTTTGAGAAATATAATAAACAAATCTCTGTGCTTGAAATAAGTGAAACTTCCATTAACATTGAAGTTGATGGTGAAAATGCTTGGGTAGATGTTGGTGAAACGCAAATTATTAATGGATTGTATATACATCCTTTTTATATAATCTGGGGAGGAGCATTTATTGTTATATCAAATGAAATTTCAAATCATTACTCTCTTATAAAAGACGAATCAATTGTTATAAATGGGAAAACATTAAAATTACTTGAAGTGTATCCTTCTGGGAAGATTAAAATTGAAGTTAACGAGGTTGTTGATACAATAATTGAAGATGAAACAAAAACAATTCAAGGATTAACTATAAAGAACAGGGATGGTTTGAGGGATTATTTTTTAAGCTCAGCGTTTTTAAAAGTAACAATCTCTGAAGAGGGAAAAGATTAAAATGCCAAACAAAAACTTTATTTTTGCATTTGTTTTGATTTTTTTAATTGGAAGTGTAAGTTCTTTAAGTTTAGATATTCAAACAAAAAATTCATTTAAAGAAAATGAACAAGTTTATTTTGATTATCAGGTATTTTCAGAAACAGAACAAGAAATAACATTTACACCACATATTTTGTGCAATAAAAATCCAATTGCTCCCTTACAAGAGCAGACAATTAAAGTGAAGGGAATTTATTCAGGAACATATAAAGATTTTTTAGTTGATGAATTAATTATTCAAGATATGTGCACAGCGTCGGTTACAATAACTTCACCTGTGAATTTGAAAAAAGAAAAAACATTTTTCATAGATGTAAAACCAAAATTAGAATTTAATATAATAACTTGCAAGGATGCTAACTGCAATAAAAAGAGCAAAGTTTTTTTAAAAGGCGAAAAGATTTTTATTAAAGTTGATAATAACTTGATTTCATCGACGGATTTGGTTGGGAATTATAAACAACAAAATAAAGATAAAAAATCTTTAAGTTTTTCTAATGGGGCATCTGAGATTAAAACAAAAAATGCGGGGAGCTATGAAATTGAATTAACCTTTGAAAATGAGAATTACAAAACAACGACGGCAAAGACGCAGATTTCGGTTATTGATAAAATTCCGAATATACAAGGAGTAAAGGAGAATAAGAAAGGGAATTTCATAACAAAAATTGTTGAAAGAATCAAAGGGATTTTTTCTTAATACTTTAATATAATTGTACTTGAATTATAATTATGCTACGCTATAGAAATATTTAAATAGTGTATATTCATGTGTATACACATCTGAGGACTACTCATCGTATACCTCATTTCAACTCTGCCACATCAAATGATGTGGCTTTATATTCGACAAAATGTATAAAACAAATTATTCCCAAAGCAGAAACAATTACGAAATAAAATATAGAGAAATTATTAACCAATCTTTAGAGAGATTACCTTCTCATGTTGGAAATTACAGCGGGGGCTATCAACTTAAATCAACTAAAAAGAATACAAATTACAATTTATTTTAAAATGAACGACATATTCGACAACAAGATTCTTTGTAGCAAATGTAATTCTCAAATGCAAAAATCAAATTTAATAAGAAACGGGTTTTTATTGAGAGCGATGGTGTGTCCGAAATGCAGCGGGAGAATAATTCATCCTGTTGACGAGCAGGAGTACAATAAATTTATAAATTTAAAAAATAAAGAGTTTAGAGTTAAGATGAGGCTCGTCGGAAACAGCTATGCTGTCTCGATTCCAAAAGAAATAGTTTCTTTTATGGAGAATCAGGAAAAAATCATGAATGAGATGGTCAGGCTTTGTTTTGAAGAATCAGGTAAATTGTCTTTGACTTTTGGGAAGGTTATAAGAAAAAATGACAGATAAAAAACAAATTAAATTAAAGGTTGTTGAAGCGTTGCAGGACGACGCGTATAAAGGTATTGCGAGAATTGATGCAGAAGTTATGCGGGATTTGGAAATCCGAAGAGGCGATGTTATTTTAATTAAAGGAAACCGTCCGACAGTTGCTATTGCTGACAGGGCATATCCTGCAGATGTTGGCGAAGGAATAATAAGAATCGACGGAATTTTAAGAAAAAACGTAAAAGCAGGAATCGGCGATGTGGTTATTGTTTCTAAAGCAGAAATCAAAGAGGCGAAAAAAATAATGCTTGCACCTGCACAAAAAGGAATAACAATTCAAATTCAAGGTGATCCTGACGGGTTAAGAAAAGGACTTTTAGGAAGAGCTCTTGTCAAAGGTGATATTGTTGTCTTGGGCGGGGTTCAGAGAAGAAAAGATTTATTTTCAGAAATGGGTTTTGGCGAGGGATTTGGTGATATTTTTGGCGAGGAAATGGGAAATATTTTTGGAAATTTAGGTGGAGGAATAAGCCAGTTGAGGTTTTTAGTTGTGAATACAAATCCAAATCAGCCAGTTATTGTTACTGAAAATACAGAGGTTGTTTTAAATTCTAAAGCAGTTGAAATCAGCGACGAGCAAATTCCAGAAATTACTTATGAAGATATTGGCGGACTTTCAGAAGAAATTAAAAAAATAAGAGAAATGGTAGAGCTTCCTCTTAAGCATCCTGAAATTTTCCAGAGACTTGGAATTGAACCGCCAAAAGGTGTTTTGCTTCACGGTCCGCCTGGAACAGGAAAAACACTTTTAGCAAAGGCTGTTGCAAGTGAAACCGAAGCTAATTTTATTTTATTAAATGGCCCTGAAATAATATCTAAATTTTACGGAGAGAGCGAGAAAAAAATAAGGGACATTTTTGAAGAAGCTGAAAAAACAGCACCGACAATTATTTTTATTGATGAGATAGATGCTATTGCCCCTAAGAGAGAAGATGTCAGTGGTGAAGTTGAGAGAAGAGTTGTTTCACAGATTTTAGCAATGATGGATGGATTGAAGTCGAGAGGAAAAGTTATTGTTATTGGAGCAACAAACAGGCCAAATGCACTTGACCCGGCGTTGAGAAGACCAGGAAGATTTGACAGGGAAATTGAAATTAATCCTCCAAATAAAGAAGGCAGACTTTCGATTTTGAAAATTCATACAAGAGGAATGCCTTTGACAAGAAATGTCAAGCTCGATGAACTTGCATCGCATACGCACGGATTTGTCGGTGCTGATTTAGAATCTTTGTCAAAAGAAGCTGCAATGAATGTTCTGAGGAAATTGCTTCCTAAAATGAATCTTGAAGGAGAAGAGCAAATACCTCCAGAGATGTTGGAAAAATTAATTGTTAAGCACGAAGATTTCATGGATGCTCTAAAAGTTGTCAGGCCTTCGGCAATGAGGGAAGTTTTGGTTGAGACTCCGAATGTTGGATGGGAAGCTGTTGGAGGTTTGGATAAGGTTAAGCAGGAATTAATTGAAGCTGTTGAATGGCCAATGAAATATTCTGAGAGTTTTACAAGAATGGGAATAAGGCCTTCAAAAGGAATCTTGCTTTATGGTCCGCCTGGAACAGGAAAAACACTTTTAGCAAAAGCAGTTGCAAAAGAATCAGAAGCTAATTTTATTCAGGTTAAAGGGCCGTCGCTGTTGAGTATGTGGGTTGGAAAATCAGAAGAGGGCATGAGAAAAGTCTTTGAAAGAGCAAGACAGGTTTCTCCCTGTATTATTTTTTTCGACGAGATTGATTCTTTAGCAGGCAGAAGAGGAATGGAAACAGGAACAAAAGTTACAGAAAGAGTTTTGAATCAGATGCTTGCTGAAATGGATGGGCTTGAAGAAATAAATGATGTTCTTGTTATCGGTGCGACAAACAGGCCGGACATGCTTGACCCTGCTTTATTAAGACCAGGGAGATTTGATAAGCTTTTATTAGTCAATGCTTCAAATGAAAAAGGCAGAGAAACTGTTTTAAGAATACACACAAAAAATATGCCGATAAAAAATAAAGAACCTTTAATTAAAGATTTTGCTAAAAAAACAGAAGGATATACTGGTGCTGATCTTGAAGCGTTGGCAAGGGAAGCAGCAATGCTGGCTTTAAGAGAAAATATTGAGGCAAAAGAAGTTAAAACAAAACATTTTGAAGAAGCATTAACAAAGGTTAAACCAAGTGTTACAAAATCATCAATTGATATTTACAAAAAAATTGAAGAAAATTATTTGAAATCTGCAAAAGCAGCAGTGCCTGCAACAGGAAGTTATTTGGGGTAATTATAAAAAACATATTTAATAAATAATAAAATGGGAAAATTAGAAAAACATTTGAGATCAACTTGTCCTAGTTGTAAAATAGTTGCTACTTTGAATTTTTTAGGAGAACAGGAAAGAATGGGTGGGAATCCAATACCTCTTTACAACTGCTTAAAATGTGAATCAACAATTAGCTATAGTTCTATAAGGAATTACAATAAGAAAATTATCTCATCGTCACAATAACTTTCTCGTCTATTAAAACTGTATCTTCTGCTTGGCTGACTTTGCTGTGCGAGGATTCTATTAATTGCGGAAAATGATGCAGGTTTTGGTTTTCTTCTAATTGTTTTAATCCGAATAATGCTTTTGTTCCAAACTTTTTTACAAGCCATCTTGAGCAAAACGGAAGTGTTTTGTATTCTTTTTCTATAAATTTCAAAAGTTCTCTTGCAATAGGACTTCTTACATTTTTAGCATTTGTCAGCATGTAAATTCCAGATGGTTTTCCGTCGTAAACTTTTCCTTCGCCATTTGTTGCAAATGGTTCAATTGCATAAAGCCCTTTTTTTATAATAATATTTCTTTTGTCATTTATATTTGGAATCGTGAGACCTGCGTGAAGCTCGTGCTGTTTCATTTCATGCCCTGATAAATTTATAATTGGAGAAAAACCAAAAGATTCGATTGTTTTTTGAATTGTGTTTCCCACTTCGCTTGTTAAAATATTTTCCTTGATTATCTTTGTTGCATTTTCCAATGCTTTTTCAGATGCAATTATTAATTTTTTGTTTTCCCCTGTGTTTTCCAAATCTAATGAAAAAGCAGTGTCAGCAATATATCCGTCAATATGCACTCCGAAATCAACTTTCAATAAACCAGACGCAAGTGTTTTGTCGTCGTGCGAAGGTGTGTAATGAGCAGCAATATGATTTATACTTAAATTAGTTGGAAATGCTGGTTTTCCTCCAAGTTCTTTTATTTTTTCTTCGATTTTTTCTGCTATTTCAAGGAGAGGAATATCTTTTTTTATAATCGTTTTCGCATATTCTTTAACTTGTGATGCTATTTTTCCTGCGAGGAGGATTTTTTGTGTAGTAGGAGAAGTTTTCCCACCCACCCCCAGATTTGCCTGCTCGTTATTGTTTTTATCTAAAGGACTGCCCACTTTGTTCGCTGAATTTTCTTGCTCGGAATTCGACTCTGTCAGAATTCCTCGCTGATTTTTGGAAGTTAATGCAGAATTTTTTTTCACATTTTTAACAGCTTTTGTTGACGAGTTTTTTTTGTATTCAGCTGTTTTCTCGGTATTATTTTCTCTTCCTGTTTGTCCGCCGTATTGTTTTTCTGTCATGTTTTGATAAATAAAATTGGGTTTAAAGAAGTTTTGATTTTAGTGTGATGAAGGGTGAGGAAAAAAATCAGAGTAAAAAAGTCGACGTATCGAGTGGCAATTTTAGTCAGCCGTTTCGTAGGGTGAAGATCTGTTGTTTTTGTTTCTTTTTTTTAAAGAAGGTTTTTCTTGAAAAAGTGAGATTATCCTAATGATAATAATAACTTAATAATTTTTTAATAAACTTGATGAGAGATAGATTACAAACAGAATCTTTAAATATGATTTAGGTCTTTAAACTAAAATGGGAGAAAAAATCGGAGAGCAAGAGATAAAAAGAATACTTTCTAATTGGGATATTGGAGATATTCATAAAATAACCTTAATAAAAGAAGGAGAAGTAAATACTAATTGGATCATTAAATCTTCTAAAGGTAAATTTGTATTAAGAAAAGTTAAGGAAGAGAGAAAACCTTCTGAGCTGGAATTTGAATTCCTATATTTGTCCTATTTAAAAAAAGATAATTTTTCATATAAAATTCCTTTACCACTACAAACAAAAAATAAAAAAAAATTTCTGGAAGAAAATGGACTTTTTTGGATTTATAATTTTTTAGAGGGAGAATTTAAAGAAAATTGTTCTAAAAAAGAATTTATTGAGTTAGGAAAAATGATTGCAGAGTATCATTCTATTCTAAAGAAATTAAAATTGAATAATCATGGATTAATTCTAGACAATATGGCAGTAGATTTAGTAATCGACGAATTAGAAGAATTTCAAAAAAATTTAAATGATGGAAAAATAAAAACGAAATATGATGGTTCTTTTATGGATGAAAATTTTAAATTATTACCCTTATTAAAAAGATTAGATATAATAAGTTATTCTCAATTAAAAAAATATCCTATTCATAGAGATATGAATCCAGAGAATGTTTTGTGGGATGGAGATAAAATTATTGGAGTTATAGATTTTGATAATGTAAGCGAATTAAATGATGCGCTTATTAAAGATGTAGCAATTATTTTACAATACTGCTGTATTAATAAAAAGAAATTAGATATTTCAAAAGCAAAAAGTTTTTTGGAAGAATACCAAAAATATAGACCTTTATCAAAAAAAGAAATATCTCTTATACCTGATATATTGGTTGCCGCATTTATAGAAGATTTTAGTTATAATTTTTGGTTAATAATAAATAATCCTAAAAAGGGTAAACCTCAAAGAATAAAATCTTATTCAACAATTGCTCAGAATATATTTAATGATAAGGAATTGATAATTAAAAATTTATTGAATTAATTTATTTGCTTCTTCTAATCCTCTGACTATATCTTCAGAGTTATGAACATCTGATCCTACTTGCATTTTAATTCCAAGTCTTTTGGCTTCTTTAATCATATCCAAATTAATATATGGTAAGTCATAGGTCCTAAACCCCGAAGTATTTATATCAAGGCACATATTGTTTTGTGCAATAACTTCAAGTGTTTTCATTTGTTCATTTCTGCACCAATTATCACTTTCAGAAAAAAACAAATCTTCTTTGTTGAACATTGCAATTTTGTTTATATGACCAATAACTCCAAATTCTCTGGTTTTTGCTGCATCTCTAATTTGCTTATAATATTCTTTAACCAGATTTCTAACCCCTCCATAGCTTCTAATTAATTCTTCAAAAATATTAGAATCCTCATCAATTGGGAGATATTTGTCTTCAAAAGGTAAATTATGGATGCTTACAAAAAGAGCATCACGATCATATTCTCTTTCTTTCCTTTTTTTCAGGACCTGTTTCCTGTGTCTATCTAACCAATCAAATTCTGCTCCAACCAATACTTTAATTTTTCCAGCATATTCTTTTTGTAAGGACCTTAACTCATTATAATGTTCATCCGAATAAAATCCCTTTGAATCTGAATCTAAAAAGATTCCTTCATTTAAACAAGGTAATTCTATATGATCAGTAATACCTATGATTTCAAGTTTATTAGCTATTGCTAAATCTATGAGCTCTCGAGGAGTCATTTTTCCATCTGAGCCAGTAGTGTGCGTGTGATAATTAGCTTTAACCATGAAAAATACAATGATTAAAAGTTTATAAATGTTTCCATTTGTTACTACTGCATAAATGTAAAATAGCATTTAAATTACAATTGTTAACATCCATCACGCTCACTTAAAACAAACTAATCTTCAACTTTTCTCCTTCAATCTCCTGTTCTTTGGAATAAAATTTGTTATTTTTTGTTCAGAGGCTTTTCCTGTTCCGAGAAAATCGTCTTTGAATTTTATAATTACAAAGCCGTGGGGTTTTTTTTCTGGAAATCCATTCCCAGCCCAACTCGCACTCACGCTCGTCTTTGTTGATGATGCTCTCTCGCGTAAATGCTCGCCAACTCTGATTTGTTCCTCGCTCTGCTCGTCGGATTTATTAATTTTGTTAATTGAAAAACTTTTTTTATCAGCTTTTTCATTATTTATTTTGTCTTTAGAGTTTTTATTTAAGTTATTTTCATTTCTCCATCCGTCCGCCCCATTTTCTGGCTCACTTTGTTCGCTTATTAACTTATTATTAATATCATAATTCTTTAAATTAATTTTATCAATTTTATTCTTCGCTTCACCAATTTCCTTACCTTCTTTTTCAAAAATATCATCAAATAAAAGTTCTCGTCCCATCATCCATTGTTGTGCTTGTTTTTCATTAATTTCAAGAATGTTTTTTGTTATCTGGTCTTTTAGAACCTGGACACCGTCGATGCTTAGTTTTACTTCGTTTCCAATTAATTTTGCAAAATAAATTCCAGCTCTTTCAATTGGAACATTTTGTTCTAATTCTTTTATTTCTTTTTCATTTAAATCTCCTTGGAAAAGGAATAATCGTTCTTTGCCGTGCATTGTTATTACTCCAGGAATTTCTTTTATTCCAAACCGCTTGTTAAGTTTTTGGACAATTTCGTGCTTTTCTTTTTCAGTTAAAATTTTTAAGTAAGATGTGGGGGTCATTTTAAATTGTATTTTGGATCAGATTTTAGTCTCTTTATTGATTTTTGTTTTAATATTTTTAATTTTTTGCAAAAAGGAGTTATAGCGTTTATCGCCGTTTTGTGTCGATTTTTTTTACTCGAATCAAAATGTTCTATTTTTTGATATAATAAGAACCATTCAAAAGGCATTGTCCTGAAATTTATCTTATTACTTTTCATATAATTCTCTTTTTCAAACGCATCTTTAGATATTATTTCTTCTGATCTATTTCCTCTAACTTTATAATAACTTTTGAATTCCTTCATGAACATCGCCCCTATTATGTAAAGTTTATTATCAGTTTTTTTAGTAAATTTAATCAATCTACCAACTTTTTTATTAGTGTAGCCTAAATTTTTTAAAAAATTTATCAATTTCATTTTGTAATCTTCTGTTACAATTATATCTAAATCTTCATGTCTTGTTTCTTTTTTGTTTATTGCGTCTATAAAAAAACCACCAAAAACAAAATATTTTATACTATTTTTCTCAAGACTATCTATTACTTTTTTGAATTCTTTATAATCAAATATTAGTTTTGTATTCATTTTATCCTCCTCATCTTCGTCAAAAAAAATCCTTCTGTGTTGTTGTCTTGCGGGTAAATTCTTGCACATTTTTTAACTTCTGGACTAAATTTTTCTTTTTCCCATTGTGTGATTCCCGGTCTGAATTTAATCGGCAGTTTTATTTCTTTAATTTTAATTTTGTCTTTGAAAGTTTCTAAAATAAAATCAACAACTCCCTCGTTTTCTTCTGGCGCGTGGGTGCAGGTTGAGTAAACCAATTCTCCATTTGGTTTTAGAATTTCAAACGCGTGTTCAAGTAATCTTTTTTGTATCTTTGAAAGTGTTTCTACTGTTTTTATGTTCCACATTATGCATGTTTTTTGGGAACTTCTTATGGTGCCTTCTCCTGAGCATGGAGCGTCGATGAGTATCCTATCAAAATAGAAATTCATTTTTTTTAATTTTTTGCACAGGGTTATTCCGTCTTTTTTTGTTATGAGTGTGTTTGTCACACCGCATCTTTCCAAATTTGAAGCAAGAATTTTTATTCTGCCTAAACT
>Ga0210057_1001388_pt1 | contig 36999 bp, 34 predicted proteins | sample CryGeyCG2114_010_2_FD_183968 | JGI IMG/M metagenome (GOLD analysis project Ga0210057, IMG submission 183968) | Groundwater microbial communities from aquifer - Crystal Geyser CG10_big_fil_rev_8/21/14_0.10 (SPAdes) (version 2) | ecosystem: Environmental > Aquatic > Deep subsurface > Groundwater ... | reverse complement strand
TTCTCCATACCTTCTTTGATTTTAAAATATTCGCCATATTTTTTTAGAAATGCAGATACAAATTTAAAGACTACTCCAGCTCCACACAACATTTTTTCAGGATAATCATCTGTCTTGGGATTTAAAATCGCATAAGCCCTAGGTAAATTAAAGGAGGCTCGCCCCGCCTGAACTAGGCGAGGTAAATGGTGGTCCGTAATTATCACATCCATGCCATCTGCTTTCGCTTGAGCTATTTCTGCTACGGCAGTAATACCCAAATCCACGGTTATTAAAAGTTTTACTCCTGAATCCTTAAATTGCTTTATGGCCTCCAAATTAAGCCCATAACCCTCTGAATTTCTTTGAGGAATATACACCCCAAAATTTGTATAATTAATTTTTTTAAATAAATCCTGTAAAATTACCGCCCCTGGAATACCATCACAATCATAGTCAGCGTAAATAACAATTTTTTCTTGATTTTCAATTGCTTCATATAGACGCACACAAGCACGCTCCATATCTTTCATTAGAAATGGATCAGGTAAATCTCTCTCATAATCTGGATTCAAGAAAATATCTACTTCTGTCGCATCTACAATGCCTCGTTTTTCTAAAAGCGTTCGCAGTAATTCACTGTACTTGTGCATAAACGCAATTTTAACATATAATGTAAGAATATGGATGATTGCATATTTTGTAAAATCATAAATAAAGAAATACCAGCCGATAAGGTATACGAAGACGATAATTTTTTAGCGTTTTTAGATATCCAGCCAGTTTCAACTGGTCACATTTTAATTATTCCTAAAAAACACGTAGTCTGGATGCAAGATGCTTCGGATGAAATGGTGACTGGTATTTATATGCTGACAAAAAAGTTGATGCGCGCAGTAAAAGAAGGTATCGGTTGCGACTATGTGCAGATATCAGTAGTTGGCACGGAGATACCGCATTTTCATGTACATCTTATTCCAAGATATTTCAACGACGGCTTGAAAAAATTCCCCACTATTGAGTACAAAAAAGAAGAAGCGCCGAATATAATCAAAAAAATAAAAGAAGCTATAGAATAAGTGGTACTAGTGCCGGCAACTCTTTGCCGGCCAAAAATTCCAAAGTAGCACCACCAGCCAAACTCACGTGAGAATAATCCATAAGGTTGCCATATTTTCCAATCAGATCAATAGTGTCTCCTCCTGCAACAATTGTCTCTCCGGAAATATCTTTCATCGCAGAAAAAATAGCCACGGAACCAGAGGCGAATCTTTCGTCTTCAAATTTACCCATTGGTCCACTTAAAAATATAATGGCTGATTTGCGAATAATTTCGGAAAAAATAAGTCGAGTTTGAGGACCAATATCAAAGGAAGCCCAACCCTCCGGAACTTGTCCGGTGGTAATGTTTAGGGTTTCAGTGGATACGCCATCAGATATAATCAAATCTTCCGGACATACAATTTTATCTCCATAATTTTCTAAAATTTCTCGAGCATAGGCAACCCAATCTTTTTTTGCTCGTCTCTTTTCATCCACAAAAACATCTTCCACGAAAGAATCACCAAGTATTTTCCCTTGTGCTTTCAAAAAAACATTCGCTACCGCTCCCCCGACCAATATTTTGTCGGCAATTTTAAGTAAATTATTAACTGCATCAATTTTATCGGAAATCTTAGCTCCCCCAATCACCACTGTTAGAGGTCTTTGAGGCTTTTCTAAAATCTTAGATAACATTTGAACTTCATCTAAAAGATACAGTCCCGCTACCGCCGGTAAATGACGTTCTATGCCAGTAGTAGATGCGTGCATTCGATGCGCTTGCGGAAAACCGTCAAAAACAATTAAATCTTTACCTAAACACAGCTTTCTTGCAAAATCATCATTGTCTTCCATTTCTTCTTTATAAAAACGCACATTCTCTAGCATTAAAATATCCCCGCCTTGCATTTTTTTAATTTTTTCTTGAACCACTCCCCCAATACAATCATCTACTTTATCAACTTGCCGATTCAATAATTCGGAAAGTTTTCGAGCATGAGGAGTGGTACGCAATTTATCCACAATTCTACCGTCGGGACGTTTTACGTAAGTAAGAATAACTATTTTACAATTCTCTGCCAATAGATAATTCAAGGTTGGTAATGTGGCTTTAATGCGCAAATCATCAGCTACTTCCAAAACCCCGTTCACTTCTTTGACTCCAATGTCATAAGGCGCGCGGTAAAGAATTGTTTTATTTTTTAAATCAACACTTTGTAAGGTTTTGTAATTCAAGAGATATTTTCTGCGACATTGATAATCTTCACAAACTTCTCGACATTTAAACTGGCCTTACCCACCAAAACCCCATCTACTCCCCCACTTTGCAAAAAATCCCCAACATCTTTTTCAGTAACTGAACCACCATAAATGACCCCCGCCTGGTTTGCCACTTGAGGTCCAGTGATATCAGAGATAGTTTTGCGAATAAACACCGCCATCTCTCTGGCGTCTTCGGGCATAGCGTCCCTTCTACCTGGAGTGCTGGATATCGCCCATACTGGTTCGTAAGCAAAAATTATTTTAGAAATAGTATTCTTTCTGATTCCATCTAAACATTCCAGCATCTGACTCTTTACTATATTGAAGTACTCATGATTATCATCCCGACTATTTTCCCCCACACATAAAATTGGAGTAAGCGAAGCGCTAAGCGCAGATTTTATTTTCTTGTTTATCTCACCCCCTGTCTCTCCGCGAGCTCGACGCTCGGAATGACCCAAGATGACATAGCGAACACCAAGATTATAGAGCATCTCTCCTGAAACCTCTCCGGTAAAAGCGCCCACATCACCAACAAAAGCATTTTGTGCACCTAATTTTATTTTTTTTGATATTTTTTTTAATCTTTCCAAATAAACAAAAGGCGGACAGATTATTATTTCTGTTTTTTTGATACGAGATATAGATTTAGCTATTTTATTAAACAACTTTTCCGCTTCTTTTGGAGCAAGCGGATTCATTTTCCAATTACCGATAATTATTTTTCTGTTTTTCATTCTATTGATTATATCAAAAAACCCGTTGCAGGCACACTGGAACTTAGTAGTCGGAGTACTAAGTAGTACTCCGACTACTAAGTTCATCCTGAATTATTTTAATTTTCTATAAACCAAGGGCGCTTCTTGACCACGACGGTTACCTCGTCAGAAGGAATTGTCGCTCCGGCACAATTTATAGAATAAGTAGTGGTAGAATTTGGAGTAACTTCAACACTACCAGATACAGCACCTCCAGTATCAAAGTTAGTACCAACACAAGATGTTCCATCAGAACCCCAAGTCAAAGTAACTGGACGACCGGTATAGGTAGCTGTGGAACTTGCTTCAATTGTTGTATCTCCACAAGCTGGAGTACTACATTCCTGACTTTCAACCGGAGAACCAACACAGTCCGCTCCACCATCTTGGGGCACGGGATTAGTACAGGTACGAGTGCGAGACTGGGTGCCTGTTTGTCCACAAGTAGAGACACTACAATCACTCCATTCGCTCCATTCGGTCCAACCACCATCAATTGGGTTAAGCTCATCATCAACCGTTACTGTTGTCCAGACACCACAGTTATTGCCTTCGTTTGATTCAGAAATCACTCCACCCCCCGCAGAAGAAGTTTTATCGGCACAAGCACGCACAGAATATATACCAGTGGATGGGAAAGTGTAAGACTTACTACTAACATTAGAATTACCAGAAGGTAGGGTAGACATTGAAGTTGAAGCTAGGTCGGTAATTGTCCCTCCACCATCAACAGCCGTGGCGACTTGGAAGAAATTACTGAAAGATGCATCCGTGGAAGCACTACCAATGTTAGAAATCGTGGCAGATAAAGTAACTTCAACATTTTCTGTGGCGGTAGTAGGACTTGAGCCACTAGCAGTTAGGTCGGGCGTTGGGTCAGGATTAGCAACGCAGACACTGTTGTCCCAAGTAGTTCCAGATGCACAGGTTGCAGTAGCGTCATCTTGGTCAAGCAATTCCCCGTTGTTATAGAGATAAAAAGTTCGAGAGCCATAAGCTACGGTGTAAGTAGCAGTACCGGAATTGCCTGTTCCAACTGTAATATTTGTCGGAGTAGTTACCGCAGAAGTAGCTTCTGGGTTTGTTGTATCCCAACTTATGCTTGCATTACAGCTATTATTTCCTGCTGAAATAGTACAATCATCAGCGGTAACATCGCCGGACATATCTACATATGTACCACAGTCAGGCTCACCAGCAAAATAATCACAGGCAGGGGGAAGAACATTAGAATCACCTAAAACAGTAACAGTTGTCCAACCACTGCAATTATTATCTTCATTTGACTCAACAATATCTCCCGTTAAGCTAGGATAATGAATATCCGCACACAAACGGAAAGAGTATTGATAATCAGTAGGCGTAACATAAGTATAATAACCAGAAACACTATTTATTTGAGCAGATGCTCCGGGCGCTAACGCAGGTGTTGAAAATTCACCAAGAGTACCATATGGACCCGCACCACCTCCGCTCATAGAGAGCTGTAAGTGAGCGGAAGAAGCTTCGGCATCGCCAGCGCCTATATTGGAAATCGTTCCGGAAAAAGATACGGCTTCTCCAGAATTTACTGTTGTTTCAGAAGAACTTACATTTGGGGCAGTAAGGTCAGGATCAATGGGGACAACAGCAGCATCTTTGAAATTTGCTGTTACAGTACAGATACTAGTTATAGCTCCAGTTTCATAATCATTAGTCGTTCCGCTTTTAAGTTGAACGCTGGCACATCCAGTACCTGCTGTGCCTGTTACTGAATTTATCTCATAATTACTATTAGTCGGAGCTACTGTGAAAGTTGCAGTATTTCCCGATGTAATTGTTCGTGAAGTTGGAGAAATAGTTCCTCCTCCAAATACACCTGATGTTGCGCCAGTAACGGTATAAGAAGAGTCTGTGACAGTCACAGATTTACATCTGTTTGCATCCAATACAGACCCAGTTACACTATTTGATTCGTAGATATGTCCTTCAGCACAAACTTGCCAATTCCCCACACTCGGGAAAGTTACATTAGTACTTAATGAATCGGAACCTCCTGCTACCCAAGTTTTTACCCCATCTTTAACTCTATACATTTCTCTGCTTACCGTCCCTGGCTTGTAACCATATATAAAACTTGTGGTATATGGACCCGTTGAAACTCCGACAGTAGCCGTATCAGGACCATTTACGGAAGGAATATAAATACAGCTACCAGTATCCACATCTCCACCATCTTGTTCTTTCCACTTTTTCTCCTCATTAAGAACTACTAAAATCATATAACGATAATTTGTATTATATGTAACATTTGTGTCAGTGAAATTAAAAAGGCGAGCTCCCTGAGCAAGCACATCTACACCTCTTCGTAATTGATATTCCCTTATGTAATTTGGATATGGCACTGACACTTCTTGCCATTCAATAACAGCGGTCGGTAAGCCATTAGAACATTGGAACGCTCCATTTGAAGCAGGAGGGGTCCAGGCTTGAACATCTTTAGAACTCAAAGTAGCAGAGATTGCAAGAACACCCATAAACATTACGAACAACATAACTACATTAAAAAATCTATTTTTCATATTATTGATTTAATTAAAATATTAAAATATTAACTACTCCTAATTATATCATATAAAAATATTTCTCAACACAAGTATAATCTCAAAACAAGCTAGCATAAAAAGAAATTGCCCCCGAACGCCAAAGCGCTGGGGGCAACTTCACTCCTATGTTGAAGTGAATATGATGAAAAACGAAGAAACAGCCAGAGTGGTCAGGTCAACGTAGGCGTCCCCACGATGATAGTGCCGTTCGGAATCCCCAGGATGCGTCGAAGCGCCTCCTGCCGCACCGGATGGTGAATCCACGCGGGTCCGGGCATAGACATAATGTCCGAGCCGGGGCTTCCGAAGTGAGGAAGCGCGAACATGTGGCCCCACTCATGGGCCATGATCAGCGCCGAAACGCACACGGTCAGACTGGTGTTGGTCGTGACGCCAATACCGGATTTCGGGGAGGTGAACGCGCAGTACCCTGCCGGAACCGTGGGGTCCCGGTAGATTGGCGCTATGGCCTGCGCTGAGTCGGAGACCTGAACGAACTGGACGCCAAGATCCTGGAGCTCCTCGATCCAGTAGACCAGACCATCCTGGACTCCCTGAATCGGGATCCCAGGCCCGACCCAGTAGGTGATGGGCTTGGAGATATCAAGATGCTGTACACCCCCGTAAGGGTTGTTCGACAGCTTGACGATCTCCCAGACTGCCTCTGGCATGGGGTCGATGTCGCTCGCAGGAGTCCCCGTCAAACGAACCGACAGGGATCTCTGATGGCCCTCAAAGGTCGCAATAATGCTAGCGACCCCGATGGTATTCAGAGTTACAACGCCGAGTGAATCCACTTCACCAGGAAGATGGTTGGGACCACTTGGGCTGTAATACTCCCACAAACAGACCACCTCCTTCTCGGTACCGTCGGAATACTTCCCGAGACACCGGTACTGATAGGACCCAGCACGCTCCTGGACCGAGTCGCCGACGATGGCAATCCCGGCAAGAACGACCGGCTTGGCACTCACCGCGATTGTACGGGTCGCGGTGAATCCCCCGTGGGTAGCCGTGACTACGGCTTCTCCGGGGCTGACCGCTGAGACCATCCCCATGGCCACGGTGGCCACGGGAGGAGTGGAGGATGTCCAGACCGCTTGCGCGGTGACATCCTTGTCCGGACCAATGTTGTACTCGGCCCAGGCTTTGAGTCCCTTGAAATCACCTTCGATGAAAGGGGAATTGGTATCCCCTTCAATGCGAAGGCCATTCTGCGCAGGCAGATCGGGCTTGACATTGACGATACTGGGTTCACACCCAGCAGTGAAGGCGGCCACGATGACCGCCAGAACGAAACTTCTGAACGAGCGGTTCATGGTGCCCTCCTATGGATTTGGGTTTAACAGCGAGATAGCTTAACTTTAGAGATTAAAAAACATACTCTAAAACTAGGCTATCTCGCTGTCTGCTGTTTCTTTTTACAAAGGACAGATTACTCACGTATTATACCACACAATATGTAGTTTTGGCAAGTATTTGGCCTATTTTGTGGATAAGTGCCTTTTTGACATTTTCACCAAAAGCTTGGGAAATAAGCATATTTCTGTCACGGGTTATGAAATAAAGGATTTATCCCCATCTCAGCTGGGTCTTGCCTAGCTAGAAATGGTTCGGAGTTTTCCACAGTTTTAAAAATAAGGGCTTGACGAATGTAAAATTTTGCTCGTAGTTTTAAGATATAAATTTTTAAGTCTCGCAAAAACAGTCCTTGCAAAGTCATTATAAAATTATTGACAAAATGGTTTCAATATTGTTAAAATTTTAGTAAGTATTGTTAGCTCTTTAACATTTAGCCCCAAGTCCTATTTTTGGGTTATCGTTTAGGGCCAACAATGTCAAATGAAAATTCATAATGAATTTTCAACCCTAGATAATAACTGAAAACCATAGGCGAAAAGGAGGAAAGGCCATGAAACCGGGAATCACGAAGAAACCGGTGAAGAAGCGCATCAAGGTGCGTATCGGGAAGGGCAGTTGCAGTATCTGCGACTAGCCTACCCGCCAGACCGAGGTCGGGAGGCGAGTACGACTGTACCCGCCTCCCGACCTCATCGCTTTTATAAAAAGGAAACGTCTATGGAGTGCAACACTGAAACCCCTCGTCTGGAGGTTGAAACCGAAGAAGCTATTTACGAAATTGAGTTCGGTCAAATCCAGATTGAGATTACGGGTCGATGCAACATGAAGTGTCAGCACTGTCGAGCAGCCAACCAACCCAAGCAAGACATGCCAGTTGAACAGATCGTCAAGATAATTCGATTTGGTCGACAGTTCAGCCCCAACTACAAGGAGATTATTCTCTCCGGCGGCGAACCACTTCAACATCGTGATTTCGCCAATGTCCTGAGGCAGGTTCGTGAAAATGGTGGAGAATCCATCACTCTCACAACCAACGGATCCTTGCTTACCGACGAACACTTGTCGCTAATCGAAGAGTTGTCTTTCCAGCGATTTGTGCTTTCGGTAAGTTTGGACAACCTCAATCCTGCGGAGCACGACAAGTTCCGTGTTCATAAAGGAGCATTCCTTAAGGCCGTTGCCGCTTTACGTCGAGTGGCAGAAAGTGGTCTACCGAATGTTGTTGCTTCAATGCGATCTACCATTCAAGCATCTCAGATCAGCGAAATGGAAAGGATGGTGGTTTTCGCGAGAGATATTGGATGTAAGCGAGTCAGCTTCTCTGCAATACATCCAGCCGGAAGAGCTATCGAGCGCAACGACTTCTGGATGACTCGCGAGGAAAAATTCGCATTTATAAAAGAAGTCTACCGGCTCAAAGAGCTCTTCACAGACCTCAACGTAACAACGAACGACCCCTTGAAGTGCCTGTTTCGCGGTAAAAACGATCTCGGCAAAGAGGGAGAGCTGGTTTTTGACGGCTGTGGTGCAGCTGTCATTACCTTCAATGTCAACGCCGATGGCACAATGACCCCATGTGCATTACTCGACGTTCCAATGATGAACGTTTTCCCTCTCTCTATAGAAGAAATGACTGAACTTTACCGGGAGAACCTCATTGTCAGAAACATGTTGGCAATGAACCTCAAGGGCAAGTGTGGCAAGTGCTCGATAAAATACCAATGTGGTGGATGTCGAGCTCGTGCTTTGATTCAAAATGGGGATTTTTTCGGGGAAGATCCTCATTGTTGGGTATAATAAATCATATCAGAACAATTAAACTGCTTTTCAACGAAAATCGTTAGGAGGGCGGTTTTCTTTTTTTGTACTCTTTTTTGTTATACAATTAAATTATGAACATTTATCTAAAAAAATTCATAACTAAAAAGTTTAAAAAACCTGGAAAAGCTTTAGACTTGGGTGCTGGTGATTTCTTTGATGTTGCTTGTTTAAAACAATTAAAATGGGAATGTAGGGGTGTTGATCTAAAAACAGGTATAAATTTAGAAAAAATCTATAAATCAAAAGATAAACCTTTTGATTTAGTTTATTCAAATTATGTACTTCATAAATTAAAAAATAAAAAACATCTTATTCAGACAATTTATACTAATTTAAAAAGGGGTGGTTGGTTTTTTATTCATACTTTTGATCAATCTGACCCTAATAGTACTTCCAACATATCTCGTGATTATTTGCAAAAAATATTAATTGAGCAAAAATTTAAAAAAATTAAAATAAAACTATTTAATTATTACGATAATGAAGAAAACCATAAACATTGGCATAAAATTTTAGAAGCAGTCGGCCAAAAGTAAATAACTAAGTCTTATTTAAATATAAAACTCGCCAAAACGATTTTAATAAGTTTTAGATTGTTTTTCTTTAAAAAGTTCCCCTTGCTTTCAAATATCCATTGTGTTATATTTACAGGGTACGAGTCCTGTCACCACAGGGCTTTTATTTTTAACCCTCCTTCGCATAAAGCTTCGGACGGGCAAGCAAAAATTTAATAATTTAATGAAAATCACATGTTAGACATAAAAACATTTAGGTCCGCGTTGGAACAATTAGAAGAAGAGCGTAGGATACCAAAAGAAAAAATATTAGACGCTATTGAACAAGCGATGGCGGCTGCTTATAAAAAAGATTACGGCAAGAAGGGACAAATCATTCGTGCTAAATTTGATTTAGAAACCGGTAAGACGGATTTCTTTCAAATTAAAATTGTAGTGGATGAAAGCATTACCAAAACAAGCGACGAAGAGGCATCGGAAGAAAGAGACGAGGCAGATGAACGTGTACATTTTAATAGCGAGCATCATATTATGTTAGAAGATGCGAAAAAAATAAAAAAGGGTGTAGAACTCAATGATGAAATAGTTTTTCCGCTAGAGGCGCAAGATGATTATGGACGCATCGCTGCTCAAACCGCTAAACAAGTCATCATTCAAAAAATTAGGGAAGCAGAACGTACTTCCATTATGGATGAATACGGCACCAAAGAAGGAGAAGTAGTAACCGGTATCGTACAAAAAATTGAAAGAGGAAATATTTATGTAGATTTCAATCGGGCTACAGGTATTTTGCCAGTGGAGGAGCAGATTCCTGGGGAATACTTCGAACGTGGTTCGCGTATCCGAGCATATTTGTATTCGGTGGAAGATTCACCTCGTGGTATCAATCTACGTCTTTCTCGCACTCATCCAAAATTTATAGAAAAATTATTTGAAATGGAAGCACCAGAAATTCAAAATGGTACTGTGGAAATAAAATCCATTTCTCGAGAAGCGGGTGCTCGTTCCAAAATCGCAGTTCATTCTAACGATGAACACATTGACCCCGTGGGTTCTTGTGTCGGCCAGAAGGGAGTGCGAGTTAATACCGTAACCATGGAATTAAAAGGAGAAAAAATAGATATTATTCCTTGGTCGGAAGATCCAAAGATTTTTGTGACCAATTCCCTATCTCCAGCCAAGGTTCTTTCCATAGAAGTAAATACTGAGGAACGTAAAGCAGTGGTAGAAGTTGCCGACGACCAGCTTTCTTTAGCCATTGGTAAAGGCGGACAAAACGTACGCCTAGCTGCTAAACTTACCGGTTGGAAAATAGATATCAAGGGAGATGGAAAAATAGATGAAATTCTAGCAGAGGAAGAAAGTGTTGAAAAAAGCGAGGAATAGAATTATAATTTGAAAATTCTATAAAATTATTATTAGTTTAGTTTTTTAAAATTACTATGGATAAATTTTTATTGTTTGCACTTATAAGTTCAGTTATCGCTATTGTTTATGGTTTGTTTTTAGCTAAATTAATATTAAAAAGAAATGCCGGTAATGAGAAAATGCGAGCTATCGCAGCTGCCATAGCCGAAGGGGCAAAAGCATATCTCAATCGACAATATAAAACAATCGCGATAATTGCGGTGATGCTTTTCGTATTGCTGTGGTTCGGATTGGGGCTAACTCTCGCCATGGGCTTCTTGCTTGGAGCAATTCTCTCTGGCCTAGCCGGCTATGTGGGTATGAATGTTTCCGTACGCGCAAATGTTCGTACCGCAGAAGCTGCTAAAATTAATATTAAGGAAGCGTTGGCGGTAGCTTTTCAGGGAGGTTCTGTGACAGGATTACTGGTTGTCGGTTTGGCTCTTTTGGGAGTAGCAGGATTTTTTGCAGTCACCGGTGACGTAAAAGCATTGGTTGGTTTTGGTTTCGGGGGTTCTCTTATTTCAATTTTTGCTCGACTAGGTGGAGGTATCTTTACTAAGGCGGCAGATGTAGGGGCTGATTTAGTTGGTAAGCTTGAAGCTGGTATTCCAGAAGATGACCCAAGAAATCCAGCAGTGATAGCAGACAATGTTGGAGACAATGTTGGAGATTGCGCCGGTATGGCAGCGGATTTATTTGAAACCTATGCTGTCACCTCCATCGCAGTAATGCTTTTAGGTTCTCTTATTTTTATAGATTCTATAAACGCCCTCATCTATCCCCTAGCCTTAGGTGGCGCTGCGGTGCTGGCCTCAATTATTGGAACTTATTTTGTACGTCTGGGTAAATCAAACAATATTATGAACGCTTTGTACAAAGGATTAATTGCTTCAGGAATTATTTCCGCTATTGCTTTCTATCCCATCACCCAAGCTTTAATGGGAGAAAACGGAATTTATGATCCCCTCAATTTATTCTTCGCTTCTTTAATCGGACTAATGGTCACTGCTTTAATAGTTGTTATTACTGAATACTTCACTTCTTCAAAATATTATCCCGTGCGATCAATTGCCGAAGCGTCAGTTTCCGGTCATGGTACAAATATTATTCAAGGTTTAGCTATTTCTATGAAATCAACCGCCTGGCCTTTGATTGTAATTGTAATTGGAATTTTATCTTCTTATTATTTTGCGGGACTGTATGGTATTGCAATTGCGGTAATGAGTATGCTTTCTATGGCGGGGATAATCGTGGCTATTGATTCTTACGGACCAATTACTGATAACGCTGGAGGAATTGCGGAAATGTCAGGAATGAATGAAGAGGTACGTACTGTTACTGATGCTCTAGACTCCGTTGGTAACACTACTAAGGCTGTCACCAAAGGTTATGCGATTGGCTCTGCTGGATTGGCAGCTTTAGTATTATTTGCCTCATACACTCAAGAATTCACCAACGCTGGAGTGCATTTAAACTTTACCCTAGAAGACCCAAGATTAATCGCCGGACTTTTCTTAGGAGGACTTCTTCCTTATTATTTCGGTGCTCTATGTATGGAAGCCGTTGGTAAAACTGCTGGTAAGGTAGTAGAAGAAGTGCGTCGACAATTCAGGGATATTCCTGGAATTATGGAAGGCACCGGAAAGCCTGAATACGGAACTTGTGTTGATTTGGTTACCACTAGCGCCATCAAGCAAATGATAGTGCCTGCACTTATTCCAGTTATTGCTCCAATTTTAGTTGGTTTTATTTTGGGACCAGTTGCCTTAGGCGGACTTTTAGTGGGTTCAATTATTACCGGACTTTTCGTAGCAATATCAATGACCTCTGGCGGAGGAGCATGGGATAATGCAAAAAAATATATTGAAGAAGGTAACTTCGGTGGTAAGGGTAGCGATGCTCACAAAGCAGCCATCACTGGCGACACTGTTGGTGATCCTTATAAAGATACCGCCGGACCAGCCATTAATCCAATGATTAAAATATTGAATATTGTAGCCTTGTTAATTGTGGCTTTCTTGATTTAAAAAACTAAAAACCTTTATAAAATATAAACAAAAACATCCTGTTGATTATGGGTGTTTTTGTTTATAAGGATTAAGTGGTATAATTAACTTTATGGTTTGTCGACCATAGAAGTTAATAACTAACTAATTTTTTAAAAAAAATTATGAAAAAGTATATAAATATGTTAATGGTATTCCTGTTAATGTTTGGATTTGGAATATCTTTTGTTGAAGCAGAAAATGAGAGTAACGCAAAACTTGAACAAACCACAACACAAACGCAAGTACGAAATTTGTCTCCATTGGATGTCAAATTAGATGAACGGAGAGATGAAAGAGCTAAAATAGAAATGGAGCTCAAAGAAAAACAAGAAGTGTTGCGTATGGAATTACAGAAGCAAAGAGAAGAAGTAATGGAGCAACAAAACGAAATACGAACAGAAGTACGCACAATGATGAACACAGAAGAACAGGAACGAAAAAACGATAACGAGAGTGCTGAAATGAATAGAGAAGAAATGCAACGAGCATCAGAAATCATGAAACAGCAAATGGAGGAAGTAAGAATAGTACTAAAAGAAAAAAGGGAGTTACTTAAGGAAGAGAGAGATCTAATTAGAGAAGATGCTAAAAATAAACTAGAAGCCCTGAAAGAGAAAATTAAAAATAATGCCGACACAATAAAAATCAGAAATGAAGAGGCTCGTCTAGCTGGTCGGGAAAGAGTTTTAGAAAGATTTGATAGTGTGGCTGAAGCCATAAGTAGATTAAGAGATAGAATAAATGAACAAATTGACCAGGTAGCTAATCGTGGATTAAATGTCATAGTAGCTCAAACGTTTCTAACTGAAGCTGAAACAAAGCTAATAGAAGCAGAGGTGAATATAGCTAAAACCAACACTTTGTTAGTTGACTCCATAGAAGTACTTTCCACCGAAGACCGAACAACTTTAAAAACATTGGCCGACGAAACAAAAACATTATTAAAGGAATCTCATGCTGCGCTAATTGACTCACTGAAAGCTCTAAGAGAATCAATTTCAGAAGCCCGACAAGCACAAACAGAAACAGATACCTCCGATGATATCGAAGAATCTGATTCGGATAATGATAATCAATAAATAATTATTAATAATAATTTTGTAAATATATGGAAACAGAAGAAAAATCAAATGGAGCAGTTGTCGGAATAATAGTTATCATTATTCTGCTAGTTGTGGGAGGATTTTTTGCTTGGCAAAGTGCCGTCAAGGAAAAAACGGAACAAGAAAAAAATAGAATGGAATTAGAGGCAATAATAAATTCAGAAAATACTGATACAGAGCTAGATGCTTTAGATCAAGACCTAAATTCTCTAAACACGGATGTAAATGTAGACCTAAATACTCTCCAGTAATAAACAGCTCCCCAAAAAACACCCCAATACATAGTGGGGTGTTTTTTTGACAAAAACAAATAAAAACTATAGACTAAAAAAACTATGAATATAAATATTAAAAAACTACCGAAGAGTGAAGTAGAAATTGAGGGAGAAATAAGTACCGATATATTTGAGTCTTATTTTGACAAAGCTTTAGAAAAGATTGGCAACAATATTGAGTTGCCAGGTTTTCGAAAAGGTAAAATTCCTAATAATATTCTATTGTCTAAAGTGCCAGAAATGCAAATTTTAGAAGAAATGGCGGAAATGGCGCTTAGTGAACATTATCCCAAAATAATAGAACAAGAAAAAATAGACGCAATCGGTAGACCAGATATTGCCATAACTAAAATAGCTCGCAAAAATCCTCTTAATTTTAAAATTAAGGTAGCGGTATTGCCAGAAATAAAACTGGCTGATTATAAAAAAATAGCTAAAAAAGTATTAGGAGCAGTAAAACCAGAAGAAAAAAATATAGTGGTTACAGATGAAGATTTAGAAAATACTATAATGGATATTCGTAAATCTCGTGCACCAAAGATGCACATGAAGGATGCAACCCCTCCAGACCTCCCAACTCCTCCTGACAAAGAGGTTGAACCTGAATTACCAGAATTTAATGATAAGTTTGTTCAAGCTTTGGGTCCTTTTAAAGATGTAAAAGATTTTAAAGACAAATTACGAGAAAATATTAAACTGGAAAAAGAAAACATTCAAAAAGAAAAAACTAGGTTAAAAATAATTGAAGAAATAATAGAACAAAGCACTTTGGATGTGCCAGAATTACTGACAAAGTTAGAGGTAGATAAAATTATTTATCGCATGGAATCAGATGTAACTCAAATGGGTTTAAAGTTTGAAGATTATTTAAAACACCTAAAGAAAACAGTTGAAGAATTGAGAACCGAATTTCACAAAGACGGAGAAAAGAAAGCAAAATTGAGTTTAATTTTGAATGAAATTTCTAAAACAGAAAATATAACCGCCGACCAAGAACAAGTAGCTCAAGAGGTGGCTCATATTTTAGAACACTACAAAGAAGCCGATCCAGAACGCGCACGAATGCACGCTGAAAATGTACTCACCAATGAGAAAATTTTCCAATTCCTAGAGAGTCAGTAACCCACTCGTCAACCTCGCAGGTCGACAAGTTAAGTAATTCTTTTTCATAAGCCTCAGGACTAGTGTCAAACATATCATAAAATAAATCGGGGCTTATGATTGCTTGTCTCGTCCCTTTTTTAAAATAATCTCGGTAGCTAGACCATTGATATTCTCTCAAGAATTCCAAGGCTTTTTTACCTTTAGACTTTGGAATATTTTTTCGATCTGGGAAAATTAAATCAAGAGGATTTATATCTATATAAAATGGAATATATAGACGCTGACTTTCTCGGGTGATAGAAATAATTTTTGCTCGATTTTGAAATACATACCCACTTCTTCCCTTATTTTTGATATTAAAGTATTTAGTGTAGGCGTTGCCTAGTCTTTTAGTAAATTCTAAGATACCTCCTTCAACTTTTTCATACAAAAGAAGATGGTAGTGGTTTGGCAACAGGCTCCATTTCAATATTTCCACCAACTTATCTCTTTTCAAGTTTACTTCTTTAAATAAAATGTCTTTTTCCGTCCTTATTTTCCCTGATTTATTATTAAGGAGAAAAAGATTCTCTACAAATCTTAAATAATCTTTTTGATCTAAAAAAATTTTTCTTTTCTCAATACCCCTATTACATACATGAGCCAAATCTCCAACCATATAATAATTATAATACAATCTTACTACTCGTCAACCTCGCAGGTTGACGAGTTTTTTAAGAAAATCAAAACTAAAGCCCGAAAACATAAAGTAATAAAGCCATGCGGACATATAGTCCGTTTTGGGCTTGGCGAAAGTAGGCTGCGCGCGAATCTATGTCCACTTCCTTATCTATCTCATTCACTTTTGGTAACGGATGCATAATGATTGCGTCTTTTTTCATATCATTTAAATATTCATTTTTTAGAATAAATAAATCTTTTACTCTTTCATAATCATTAGTATTAGCAAAACGTTCTTTTTGTACTCTAGTCATATAGAGTACATCTAAATCAGAAATTTTATCTTCTAAATTATTTAATTCTTCAAAGACTACCCCAGCATCTTTTAATTCTTGTATTAATTCTCTAGGGAGCTCTAATTCTTTCGGCGAAATAAAATAAAATTTATTGCCTTCATAAAGACGCAATAGGGGTAAAAGTGATTTTACGGTACGACTGTTTAATAAATCTCCACCAAAGCCAATATTTAAATTAGTGAGTCTGCCTTTTTCTTTTTGAATGGTATATAAATCTAAGAAACCCTGAGTTGGGTGTTGATTATTACCATCTCCAGCATTAATAATAGGTTTAGTAGAAACTTTCGCCCCCACTTCAACCGCCCCAGATTGGGGGTGGCGTATCACTATCAAATCAGCATAACAATTGAGCATACGCACAGTATCTTCAATTGTTTCACCCTTATGAGCGGAAGAGCTAATAGCTGCATTTTCCATAGAAATTATATTGGCGCCCAATTTAGTAGCTGCAGTTTCAAAAGATAATCTAGTGCGAGTTGAGGGTTCAAAAAATACGCAAGCAACGATTTTGTTCTGAAGTTGTTTACCCACCTTGTTAGAACGACAAATATTTTCCATATCCCCTGCTACTGACAAAATTTGATTAACTTCTTTCTTAGAAAACTGCTTGGTGTTTAATATATGTTTCATATATTTTAAAATATTAACTTATAAATATTCTTTGTAAGATTTTATTTCTAAATTTTCTAAAGAGTATTGCTCTAGAGCCTTGATAAAGGCTCGACCTAAATGTAAATCAGTAAATAGCGGTATTTGATTATCAATAGTCGCGCGACGAATGCGAAAACCATCAGTGATAATGTTGTGATTTTTTTGTCCTAACACAACCGAAGAGATATTACTTAAATTAACCACAAAAGCAATTTGTTTGTTTTCAATAATATCCAGTGCATTGGGCGACATTTGATAAGCCTTACGAACCACTTCACATTCCACATGTTCTTTTTGTAAAAATTCTGCCGTAGTATCAGTGGCAAAAATTTTATAACCCAGCTTACTCAAAATTTTTGCTGTATCTAAAAATTTAGCCTTATTAACCGACCCACCCAACGCCAGCAATGCTGATTTTTTATTAAAATTAAATTTATTGGTACTTAAGATAGACTTGATGAGCGCTTCATCATAATCTTTACCAAAACAAGCGACCTCTCCAGTGGAAGCCATCTCTACATGTAATACTGGGTCAGCTCCAAGCAGACGAGCAAAGGAAAATTGGGGCGATTTGACCAACACGTTTTTAGGATAAATGAATTGATCCATCTTGGCTTTATTGAAATAACTATCCACTGTAAGTTCAGGTAAATTTATATCAAGAGCTTTAGAAAGAAATGGAAAAGTTCTACTAGCTCGAGCATTTACTTCAATCACATAAGGTTGGTTGTCTTTGACAATAAATTGAATATTGAATGGTCCAGTAATACTAAGTTCTTCGGCAATCTTTTTAGAAATTTCTTGTAACTGAAATTCAGTAGAAGCATAAACTCGTTGAGTTGGGAAAACGATAGTAGCGTCTCCAGAATGCACTCCAGCATTTTCCACGTGCTCCGATATTCCATAAATTACAATTTTACCTTTTTGAGCTACTGCATCAAATTCTAATTCTTTAGCATTTTCTACATACTTAGAAATGGTAACAGGATAAAGGGGTGAGAGTATCGCGGCTTTATTTATAAAATTAAATAATTGTTTCTCGTTATAACACACACGCATAGCTGCCCCAGAAAGCACATAGGAAGGACGAACCAAAACTGGGAAACCCTCTTGTTTGATAAATTTTTGTGCTTCTTTAATAGAAGTAAAGCTTTGCCATCTCGGTTGTAAAATATTAAGTTTATCCAATAAAGCTGAAAAAAGATTACGGTCTTCAGCACGATTAATGTTTTGAGCAGTGGTACCCAAAAGATGAAAACCTTCTCGAGAAAGTTTTTGAGCTAGATTGTTGGGTCGCTGTCCACCCACAGAAATTATTAAACCAGCCGGGATTTCAAATTCAACAATATCCGCCACAGTTTCAAAAGAAAGATTTTCAAAATACAAACGATCAGACATATCGTAGTCAGTAGACACGGTTTCTGGATTACAGTTTATAATGATAGATTTTTTTTGATGTTTTTTAAGTGCCACAGCTGCATTGACACAGGACCAATCAAATTCAACTGAGGAACCAATGTGATAGGGTCCACTACCTAAGACAATAATTCCATTTTGCTGAATTGGTTTAACGTCATGATGTTGTCCGTGATAAGTTAAATATAAATAATTGGTTTGGGCAGGCACTTCTCCGGCCAAAGTATCAATATTGAAAACAGAAGGTTTGATACTCAAACCTTTACGCAATTTACGAATTTGAAATTCTGTTTTTCCACACAAGCTTCCAATTTTTTTATCAGAAAATCCAGCTTGCTTCAATTCCAATATATAATTGTAATCAGAAAGTAATTTTTTAGAAAAGTTTTTTTCTAGCCTAACGATATTAGCTATTCGATGTAAAAACCAAGGATCAATACCGGTTTTTTTATAAAGAGAATCAATACTCATTCCTTTTAATAAAGAATTAGCAATTGCAAAAATCCTTTTTGGAGTAGGGATACGAAGGAAGTGTTCTAAGCTATTTTTTCCGCCAGAGGCGGATCCGCCTTTGGCGGAGAATCCATTATCAGTTACCCCTTCTGCTAAACCAGACTGCATACGTATTGCCTTTTGCAAAGCTTCTTCAAAACTTCGACCAATGGCCATCACCTCTCCGACAGATTTCATAGCGCTACCAATACGCTCTTCGGCTCCTTTAAATTTCTCTAAATCCCAACGTGGTATTTTTATTACCACATAATCCAGCGCCGGTTCAAAAAAACTTTGAGTAACTTTAGTAATTTTATTTTCTATTTCTAACATAGAATAACCAAGAGCTAATTTAGCGGCTACATAAGCCAAAGGATAACCTGTGGCCTTAGAGGCTAGAGCGCTGGAACGAGAGAGACGTGCGTTAACTTCAATCACATAATAATCCAACTCACCATTTTTAGGATTGGGATTTAGAGCATATTGCACATTACACTCTCCGACAATTTTTAAACTTTCAACAATCTTCATGCTCGCCAAACGCAGACCATGATATTCTTGATTGGACAATGTCTGACTAGGAGCTATCACGATTGAGTCTCCGGTATGAATGCCCAAGGGGTCAAAATTCTCCATATTACAAACAGTAACAATATTACCAGCTCGGTCACGTACTACCTCATATTCAATTTCTTTATAATGATGTAAATATTTTTCAATCAAAACTTGAGAGGAAACAGCCAATGCTCCCTTAACTATTTCCTCTAATTCTTTTTCATTGTTCACAACTCCAGATTTTTGTCCACCTAAAGCAAAGGCAGCTCGCACCATAAGCGGAAATCCAATTTCTTGCGCAACCTTTTTAGCTTGAACCAAAGAAGTAACACTACCTGAGGGAGGAACAGGGATCTTTATACTTTTTAAGTGTTGCTTAAATTTTTCTCTATCCTCGGTCAATTCAATTGACAACACTGGACTACCTAATACTTTTACTTTGTATTTTTTAAGAATACCTTTTTCTTCCAAAGCTAAGCCACAATTTAAAGCTGTTTGTCCACCAAAAGACAACATAATACCATCAGGTCTTTCTTTGGCAATAACTTTTTCTACAAAATAATCCTCTACTGGCAAGAAATAAACCTCATCAGCTAAAGATTTGGAAGTTTGATAAGTGGCAATATTGGGATTCACTAAAATTACTTTTATATTTTCTTCCTTGAGAGCTTTAATCGCCTGACTACCACTATAGTCAAATTCGCCCGCTTCGCCAATCTTAAGTGCCCCTGAACCTAAGACTAATATTTTTTTAAATTTTGATTTCATAAAATTTTTATTCCCGCTCTTTTTAAGAAATAATCAAAAACCCAATCAGTGTCTAAAGGCCCCGGAGAACTTTCAGGATGAAACTGCACAGACATAAATGGTAAAGTGGGATGATTAATTCCTTCATTGGTTTTGTCGTTAGCATTATAAAACCACTCGTTGAAACCTGTAGGTATTTTCCTTACTGCAAAGCCGTGATTTTGAGTCGTTAGATAACATTTCTGTGTTCCCTTCTCTACCACTGGTTGATTTTGGCTTCGATGACCAAATTTTAATTTGTAAGTAGTACCACCAAGAGCCAAGGTTAAAATTTGATTACCAAGACAAATACCAAATATCGGAATTTGTTTTTTAATAATTTTTTTTACGTTATTGATTGTTGTTTTAACCATTTTCGGATCTCCAGGACCATTAGAAATCAATACGGCTAAAAAAGGAAAATCTAGCTTAAGAACATCGGTGTCCCAAGGAACAACAACTACCCTAAGATTACGAGCTGTCAGAGAGCGTATGATATTTTGCTTCACTCCACAGTCAATCAAGACGATAGTATCACTCCCGACGTTTTTAGTCGGGACTCCGACCCTTTTAGGCGTCGGAGCAAAAGATATAATTTCTTTAGTACTAACTTCGGCCACCAAATTTCTAGAATTAGGATCCTCAAATTTCTGATTATTTTTACCAAAAACCATTTGACCCAACATGACTCCTTCGGTGCGTAATTTTTGAGTTAATAATCTAGTATCTTTAATTTCTAAAGCTGGAATGCCTTCATTTTTTAACCATTGTCCTAGGGTTATATCCATCGCATGGTGTGAGGGTGTGTCTATATAATTACAAACAATTAATCCAGAAATTTGAATTTTATCAGATTCCCAAAATTCCTTTTTAGGTACACCGTAATTCCCAACCAAGGGATAAGTTAAAACTAAAATTTGACCCTTGAAAGATGGATCAGTTAAAGCTTCAGGATATCCAACCATACCGGTAGCAAAAACTACTTCCCCAGAAACTGATTTATTGGCACCAAAACTTTTACCATTAAACTCGGAGCCGTCTTTTAGTATTAATTTAGAATTAATTGATTTCATGATTCAATGTTATTCATCATGACCTTGAGTTTTATCGAATAGGTCATTTTTTAAAATATTACCTTTTACTATTGTCATAACCACACTTCCTGGGAAAGTATCTCCTTCAAAAGGCGACCAGCCTGCTTTTGTCTTTAGCATATCTTTGGTAATGACACTTTTTTTATTCATATCTAAAATAGTAAGTGAACCCGTATTACCCACTTCTATTGATCCATACATAGAAGACATAAATTGATTGATAAAGTTCCCGGGATTTAAAGAACAAACCCTGATAACTTCATCGGGAGTAAAATTATGTTCTTTTATTAGCCAAGTAACAAAGAAACCATAAGTATCTAAATGAGTTAAGCCAGAGGTGCCTTTATTTTTCTCTTCTATGGTATGAGGGGCATGATCGGTGGCCAAATAATCTATCTCGCCCTCCTTGAGCAACTTGATTAACGTTAGGCGATTTTCTTGTGTTTGGCGAATAGGGGGATTCACTTGAAAAACTTTGCGATTCTCACCCAACATGGTTTCGTCAAAATATAAATGATGAGGGGTTACTTCTACGGAAACATTTAACCCACGTTTTTTTGCATCAATAATTTTATTTATTCCTGCTACAGTGGAACAATGACAAATTTTTCCAACAATGTCGTATTTTTCTATCAAATACAGAGCGAAATCAACAGCAGAAATTTCAGCTTCGGGCGGACGCTTTAATTCGTGTGTTTTAGCTTGCTTATGAGCTTCTAGAATAGTCGGTTCTTCACAATGAAAACTAACATTTTGTCCTTTATACTGAGCAATCGCCTTTTCCAAATCTTCCCTATTGGTAAAAAATAAATCTCCCACAGATGGACCCATAAAAACTTTATAGGGCACAAACTTATGAAGCGGTTGAGTCTTAGGACCAATCCCTCCGTACAGCAAAACTTCAACGGAAGATTTATGAGCTAAAACAGTTTTGGCTTCATAGCTTACATCATCAATCGGTGGAACTTTATTATTAGGCATTTCGGCAAAGGCAACCACTCCGCCATTAATCGCCGCTTGCCCAGCAGAAACAAAATCTTCTTTATAATCCTGAGTGTGACTTGTATCTTCTCGAGCATGCACGTGTAAATCTATAAAACCCGGAAAAATTAATTCGTCTTTGAGAACAAAATCAGCACTACCTGTGACTTCACTAATTTTTGAAATCAAACCACTTGCTGTATCTATCTCAATACGCTTCCTTGTTCCAGTATTCGCAATAATTCCTTCAATACTAAACATAAATATTTAAAAAATGGACAAAAAAATAGCCCCGATAGGGGGACTTTGGGGACAAAATATTTTTGGAATCAAAAACAGAAATATTGTAAACATTAGCTTGAGGAGTATTTGTTTTTTTTTCCAATTGATACATTGTTTAAAATGGTAACATTTTAGACCAATGATGCAAGTGGAAAACTACCCAAAAAGATAAACTTGAAAAAAGCCAAAAAAAGACTATAATGAAATGACTATGTTGATACCAACAGTTATAGAAAAATCACAATTTGGAGAGAGGGCTTATGATATTTATTCTCGCCTTTTACGTGAACGTATTATATTTTTAGGTGGTCCAATTGATGATCATACTGCCAATATAGTCATTGCACAATTATTATTTCTAGAATCAGAAGATCCCAAGAAAGATATTTATCTTTATGTTAATTCCCCAGGAGGTTCAGTGACCTCAACTATGGCCATAGTGGATACCATGAATCATGTGCGCCCAGACATCGCTACTTTCTGCGTAGGACTCGCTGCTTCCGGCGGAGCAATTATTTTATCTTCAGGTAAAAAGGGAAAAAGATATATATTACCGAACGCAGAAATTATGATTCATCAGCCTTTGGGTGGAGTAGAAGGCCAAGCTACTGATATTGCTATTTCTGCAAAACATATTTTGAAAACTAGAGATAATTTAAATAAATTATTGGCAAAAAATACAGGAAAATCTTTGACTCAAATAGAGAAAGATGTAGAACGAGACTTCTTCATGGATGCCGAAGAGGCTAAAAAATACGGAATTGTAGACGAAATAGTTACCAAGTCCAAAACTCCAGCTGTAAAAAACAACAACTAGACCCGCCGACGCCAAGGCTTTGGCAGGCAGGCACTTTTTGTCTGCAACTGGACACTTGGCTATAAATTTGATATATTAAAAGTGTTGAATTTTACAAATTTATTTTTACTTAGTTCACGAGAATATTCCTATATTGTATGAAGTTTTTAAAGAGAAATCTTTCTTGCCAAGGCGAGAAAAATGAAACATTTGCAAAGGTATTTTTTGCAAATAAATCTATCGGGGAATTAAAGCTCTAATTATATAGCGGTATGTTCTGGTAAACTAATACCAAGTTTATGAATCTAACATTAATAATGATTCTAGCTGGGGCGCTCTTGTTGGGTGTCATTATCGGCTATTATCTTCGATTGATTATTGCTTTAGGGAAGCGTAGGTCTATTGAAATAGACATTAAGCAGATGCTCGTAGCAGCAAAAGAAGAGGCACAAGAAATTATTGATGGCGCAAAGAAAATTTCTGAAACAAAATTACTAGAATTACGAGAAGAGGAGAAAAACAAAGAACAGGAATTTAAAGAGACCGAAAAAAGACTTATCAAGAAAGATGAATTCTTGGATGCACGTCAAGTAGAATTAAATAAAGAAATCGAAAACGCAAAAACAAAAATAGAGGAAGTAAAGAAAGTACAGGAAAAAATTGAAAAAATAGAGGAAGAAAAAATAATCGAATTAGAACGAGTAGCAAAATTAACCGAATCAGAAGCCAAAGAAGAATTATTGAAAGATGTAGAGCGAAAATACGAAGAAGACATTTTGGTAAAAATTCAAAAATTAGAAAATACCAATGAGGAAAAATTAGATCGTAGAGCAAAAGATATTTTAGCTACTTCTATTCAACGTTTAGCTTCTAGCACTGCCTCAGAACTGATGACCACGATTGTTTCCATTCCTAACAATGACATTAAGGGTAAAATAATCGGTAAAGAAGGTAGAAATATAAGGGCTTTTGAAAAAGCAGCTGGGGTGGAATTAATTGTAGATGATACCCCGGGCTCCATTGTTATATCTTCTTTTGACCCTATTAGACGCCAAGTAGCTCGACTAGCCTTAGAAAATCTTATTTTGGATGGGCGTATTCAGCCTGCAAAAATTGAAGAATTAGTAGATAAAGCCAAAGAAGAAATAAATAAAATAATTAAGGAAAAAGGAGAACAAGCTGTCTATGAATGTGGAATCTTTAATTTTGACCCACGCATCGTGGCTATTATCGGCAGACTATATTTCCGTACTAGTTATGGACAAAATGTTTTACAACACTCAATTGAAATGGCGCATATTGCAGGAATGATTGCGGAAGAGTTGGGCGCTGATGTAGCTATCGCTAAAGCTGGCGCATTGGTGCACGATATCGGTAAAGCTCTAGATCATGAAGTTCAAGGTACTCATGTTGAAATCGGAATAAGAATTCTACAAAAATTCGGTGCGGATGAACGCATTATTACTGCTATGAAATCTCACCATGAGGATTATCCATACGAAACAATTGAGTCAATTATCGTACAAACAGCCGACTCAATCTCTGGAGGTCGTCCGGGTGCTCGTAGAGACTCAGTAGAGAATTATCTAAAAAGACTCCAGGAGCTTGAAGCGTTAGTAAATGCCTTTCCGGCAGTTGAAAAATCGTATGCTCTACAAGCTGGACGTGAAATACGTATTTTTGTTACTCCAGAAAAAATATCTGATGCTGAAGCTAAGCTAATGGCTCGTGATATTGCAATAAAAATAGAACAAGAACTCAAATATCCAGGAGAAATCAAGGTCACTCTCATTCGTGAAACACGAATTACTGAATATGCTAGATAAGAAATTTATTAATATAGCGACTTGCCCTTAAAAAACCCTTATTATATAATACAATCAGACTACAAGGGTAGTAATTTATAGGTTAAATCCCCTATTTAGGGGTAAGGTCGAAAGAAATTTATCAATAGCATGTTGGGCATTAGGCTCTAGGCACTAGCAAAAAATGCTAAAGCCTAAAATCCTAAAGCCTAGCGCCTAAATTAATATGAATAAACAAGCATTAGCTGAATTAGTCCACGGAAAGCTTGGTGGAACTAAAGTACAAGCTGAAGAAGTCGTAGACGGATTATTTGATGCTATCGTTCAAACTCTTAAAAGAGGAGAGGAAGTATCAGTAGCCGGTTTTGGTATCTTTTCAGTAAAAAATAGAGCTGCTCGTATGGCTCGCAATCCAAAGACTGGAGAGCAAGTTAAGGTAGCTGCTAAGAGAGTTCCAAAATTCCGACCTGCAAAGGCACTTAAAGACGCTGTAGAATAATTCTTTCCTGTCTGCGCAGGCAGGTCTCGAGAAAAGAATACCAAAAGCCCCCATCCGGGGGCTTTTGGTATTTTATTTTAATATTTCCTTATTACTGCTTTAAGTTTCGCGATTACATTTAAGCTGTGTTCGGGGTAAATTGGCTGATAGTTTTTATTCGCTGGTTCTAAGTAACGCTTACCCTCTTTCTCCCGAAGATACTTCATTGTGTATTCCCCATCTACTTCCGCAATCACGATATCACCATCTTTGGCATAATTACATTTCTCTACCAAAACCATATCCCCTTTTTCTATGTGTGCATCAATCATAGAATCTCCATCCACTTCCAACATATAAGTAAGTGCCTTATTTTGCACCAACATTTCATCTAAGTTTACGGCATCCAGTAATTCTTCTTCCGAATCTGCCGGCAATCCCGCAGTAACTAATCCCAAAAGTGGCACTTCCCCAAATGATTCAGAGGGAATTAGTCTACCAAGGTGGTCCTTGGCAACTAGGCCTGTATCAATTAGTTTTGCAACTACTTTAGCAACTGCATTTTTACTTTTGAAACCAAAAAGTCTCAGCATTTCCGAATAAGTCGGCATTCTATTGTTTTCTCCATAAAAAGATTCTAACTTTTTTTGATATTGATTTTGCATTTAGTATTTTTAGGGATTAATAGTGGCTCCGACGCCGGAACGGGTCGGAGTCCCGACCTTTATCTGAAAAAATAAAGCGTCGGGAGAAAAAGTCGGCGGAAAAAATTCCTGCGCGCATGAAAGCGAACTTTGCGAAGTAAGAGTTTGTGATCTCTCGCCTCTTTCCAGTAATCCTCTCCACGGATAATCTTCTGGTCAATTATTTTATTAATTCTTTGTATCTCCATTTCGATACTTTTAAGATATTGTTTTTGGGACATAAACTTATATTATTTATTTTTATAAACAAGCCCGACTAGCCTATGTAAATATTATAAGTGAACGAGCGTTCACCTGTCAACATCTCCCCTGTGGATAACCCGGTAGTGAATTTTTCCCCAGATAGAGGCTCGGCCTCTATCTGGGAAGGGCTGTTTTTTATAGAAATTATGTATTTACCTTTGGGCGGTATTGGATAGCTTCAAAAATGTGTCCGGGTTTTATTTCTGGAGAATTTTCTAAATCGGCAATAGTGCGAGCTATTTTGATTACCCGATGATAGGCGCGAGCGGAAAGAGCAAGCTGTTCTGCGCTATCGTCTAATATTTTTCGAACCTCGGGTGTTAGTTTCACAATACTGGATAAATCTTTCACTCCCATTTCACTATTAGTATTTATTTTTTTACCCAATTTACTAAATCTAATTTTTTGAATCTCACGAGCTTTCTCGACTCTCGCTCTAATCTTCTCACTCTTCTCCCCCGTTTCTTCTCCACCTAATTTTTTATAGTCAACATTCCCAACTGAAACCCAAATATCAATACGGTCCATGATCGGTCCAGATAATTTTCTTTTATATCTATCTAAATCAGACGGCCGACAAATACAAGATTTTTGCTTATTGCCCAAATTACCACAAGGGCATGGATTCATAGCTGCCACTAAAATAAAATTAGAAGGAAAAATCGCCGAACCTTTCGCGCGAGCAATAGACACTACATTATCTTCCAGTGGTTGTCGTAACGATTCTATAACTCGCTTTTCAAACTCTGGAAATTCATCTAAAAATAATACACCCTTGTGCGCCAAAGTAGCTTCTCCAGGTTTAGGGTAAGTTCCTCCGCCGATAATAGAAACGTAAGACGAAGTATGATGAGGTGAACGAAAGGGGGGAAAGCAGACTAGCTCACCCCGAGTAGCTCCTGCCACGGAATGTATGCCTGTTATTTCTAAAACTTCTTCGGGGCTAAGATTAGGTAGTAAAGTAGAGAAAACTCTTGCTAACATTGTTTTGCCAGTTCCCGGTGGACCATACATAGCGATATTGTGTCCCCCAGCTGCGGCAATCTCTAATCCTCTTTTCGCACTTTCTTGTCCCCGAATATCAGAAAAGTCCCCACCCTTCATTTCTTTTTTATAAATTATTTTAGTTTTTGGTTCTGGGGTTATTTTTTGGGGTTGTTTTTCTTTTTTACTTTCATCCAAATGCTCCGCAATTTCTTTCAAACTACGGACTCCAAAAACTTTTATCCCTTCAATTAAAGCGGCCTCGGTGGCATTTTCTGCTGGCAAATATATCTCTTCAAAACCATGTTTCTGGGCAGCCTGAGTCAGGGGCAATACCCCCCGAACTCCATGCAGATTACCATCTAGACCTAATTCTCCTAAAAAAATCTTTTTACTAGGATTAAATTTTATATCACCCCCAGCCAACATATAAGCTAAAGCAATAGCTAAATCAAAAAACGGTCCTTCTTTTTTCAAATCGGCCGGTGATAAAGAAACAATAATTTTTTGATTTTTAGCTTTGGGAGATTTAAAACCAGAATTCTTTATTGCCCCACTTACTCTGTCCCTAGATTCATCTACTGCTTTATCAGGAAGTCCTACAATACTAAAAGCATGTAATCCACGAGAAAGATCTACTTCAATACTGACAATTGCACCAGATAACAAATTTACTTGTGCCGAATAAACTTTTGCAAAATTCATATTAATTATTTTCAAGGTGTTTTTTACATGTTCTGGCTGCAGGATTAACTTTCATCCGAGCCATCTCAATATCTTTCTTACAAACTTCACACTTCCCAAAAGAAACTTTATTAATTTCACTTAAAGCTTGAAGAATATTTTGCAATCTGGATTCCAGTGATTTAATCATAGAACTTTTGGCTTCAAAATCCTCAAAGCGATCAGCCATATCGTTATGGTCAGATTCAGGGCCATCAATTTCTTGCGGGGTAGCTTCCCATTCACCATTTTCTGGATTAAGTTTACCCATATCTTGCATTTGTTCAATCAAAATATCTCTTTCCTGCTCTAACTGTTCTTTGATTTTCTTTTTATTTAACATTACACCTAAATGATAGCATGTAGTTTTTGCAAGGCAAGGAAAAAACCCTAGCTTTAAAATATAATCATCTAATGATATACTCATACGTATGTTTTATAAGCGTACTCATAGCTATACCGTGGAAAGTGTTACTTCAGGGCATCCAGATAAAATCTGCGACCAAATCTCTGATGCCATTTTAGATGCTCATTTAGCCTTAGATTCTAAGAGTAGAGTAGCCGTAGAAGTATTTGGGGGACATGGCAAATTAGTAATAGGAGGAGAAGTAACCTCTAGGGGTAGAGTAAATTATGAAAAAATTGCTAGAAAAATATATAAAGATATCGGCTACAATAACAACTTGAAGATATCCACACATTTAATTCCTCAATCTCCAGAAATAGCTCAAGGGGTAAATGCTGGAGGAGCTGGCGACCAGGGTATAATGTATGGCTTTGCTACTAATGAAACTCCTGAATTTTTACCAAAAGGAGTAGTTATGGCTAATAAGTTAGCAGAACAATTGGAAAAAGCTAGAAAAAATAAAAAAATAAAGTGGCTTCGTCCAGATGGCAAAACACAAGTAACTTATGCTAATGGGAAATTACATACAATTTTAATAAGCACCCAACATTCTCCAGAAGTACAATTAGAAAAAATAAAAAAAGATATCACAGAAAAAATAATCTATCCGTTTCTAACAGAAAAAGAAAAAAAGATAGTGAAAATAATAATAAATCCGACTGGTAAATTTATCCAAGGTGGTTTTGAGGCTGATACCGGATTAACAGGACGTAAAATTATGATAGATACTTATGGAGGATTAATCCCCCATGGCGGTGGGTGTTTCTCCGGCAAAGACGCAACGAAAGTAGACCGCTCTGGCGCATATATGGCACGCTATGTGGCAAAAAGTTTGGTGGCTTCGGGTTATGGTAAAGAAGTTTTAGTTTCAATTGCTTATGCGATAGGGCTAGCGGAACCATTAATGATAGAAGGTGTAAATGAAAAAGGAGAAGATTTGTCAGAAATTATTAAGAAAAATTTTGACTTTCGCCCTCTTGCTATAATTAAACAGTTAAATTTACAAAAACCGATATTCTTACCAACAGCCACCTATGGCCACTTCGGTAAGAAAAAATTCTCTTGGGAAAAAATCAAGAAGATAAAATAATTATTAATAATATATAGAAATAAGAAAGAATCTAAATTTGAACATTTAACACCTCGGATGCAATTAGGGGAAGTAAATAAAGCCAGGGTCGCCGACCGAAAAAAGAGCAAAATATCAGATTTAGCTAAATAAACCTCCGTCGGGTGTCGGACACTCGACAGGGGGTCATTTCTTTTTAAGTTTTACCTCAATTGCATATATGCCTCCTCTGGCTATAGCTTCTTTGTATCCTGATATTGATTCAATATTTTCTATTCCCTGTTCTAAACCACCTACACCAGAAAGTATCCTATCAATTCCTTCTGTTTCAAGTAAAGACCTAACATTTTTATAATGTCTAATTTCAACAACATAAACGTCTATTTTTTCTCCTGTCTCGCATTCTAAAAAAGAAATAACGTCTCCTGATTTAAGTTCTTCAGGCAAGTGTTTATTGTGAGTAGTAGATGCCCTGACTTCTATAGTCTTAATTCCCGCTTTTATGGCCCTAAACGGTTTAGGGTTTAATTCGAGTTCATATTTCATATTTATGCTGTTTCTTAATACGTAATACTAACGATATTGATAATATTTAAGTTTTATAGTATACTCCTAGTAGGCATTTGTGAGGAGTTCGCTTCTCTCGCGGTTAAAATTAAACCGCAGCCAAATGCCATCAAAGCACCCGCCAATTTGGTGGGTTTTTTGATTATCTAATCATTTTCGGGATCCCCACTATACATCACTCTTTCTCCTTTTTTATCAATTCCCCAAAAAGGTATTATACTTAAAAAAAACTTTTCACCACCGTCAACTTGTTTTACTATAACCTTAACACGAACTTTCGAGCCATGAGATTCCATCACTGCGATAAATTCATAGTAAGTCACAACCTTCAACACTGTTTCCCATCCACTACTTTTTTTCTTAACCCGCTCAAATTTCTGTGTTTTCCAAAGCCCCTGTAGTGTTCTGGATTGTTCAATAATTTTAGGTGTAAGTTTTACATGTCTCAAACGACTAAATTGATCAGCTATAGACCGCGTTCTATTCCAGCTCTTAAATATGAGGTGATCCCAACCTTTAATATTGAAATGAATTTTCTCATTAAAGTATGGGGAGTGGACACTATTTATTTTATGATAAAAATCCTCTGCTTCTCGTTTTATCTCATTAAATTTTTCAAAAGTAAACTCCATATAATTATTTCTTCAGTTGACTACTGGACAAACGCGACATGACTTCTTGTACGGCTTCTATTTTATTAGTGATAACAACAGAAGTGTCGTCAACAAAAACATACATCAAGACAATATTACCATCAGTGTCGTGTAAAACTCGCGCATTTTTATTGACTATCACACCATCATCAAAATTTTTGGTAAACAAATAAGAGGTGTCGGCGTTTATGGAAATTTCGAAAAATGAATAAAGGTCATACAACATTTTATTTTCCCACGTTTTCAAACTTTCAAAAATGTCGGTAAAAGAACGAGTTTTAATCAACATAAAAACGTCCTTTGTTTCTCCGTTCACTAAGCCTAGCAAGAAATTATCACTAACCAGGGCAATGTCTGGAGGTAAAAAACTACTTTTTAGTATATTTAAAAATTGTCTTAATCCGACAATTTCTCTATTGTCAGTTAAATAAATACCCTCTAGGCCTCTCTTTTTTAAATTAGTATCTTCGATTTCTTTCAAGATACTACTAATGATTTTATCTTTACTTAACCCATTGATTTCAATAAAAAAACTTTTATCACTAAAAACAAGTGAGGGAAATTGTCTTTCAATCGGCACTACAGAAATTGTATCTTTTTTATATACAAAAAAAATTAAAATTAACGCAGCTAAAATCCAAAAAATAATACCAGAAATTATATAAAATTTATTTTTTCTAGATTCCGGAGAAAGACTTTTCTTTTCCAATTCCTTAGCAGATTCTTCTTGAATAATTTTCTTAATGAGACCACCCTGGTCGCCTTCAATAACTCGTGCCATATCTTCTGCATAAGTTTCAATAAATCTATTTTGCCCATTTATGTCAGCTAAACCAGAATTATCATTGGTGGGCGATTTTTTATTTTCATTTTCCATAAAAATTACGGTTTCTTGAAAAAATTATTATCAGCTGCACGAATAGATAAACCAATTTTACCCCTCTCTTCATCAACACTAATAACTTGCACCGGCACAATCATACCTTCCTTTATTATACCGTTAATTTTTTCCACACGAAATGGGGCTAATTCCGAGATATGCACCATACCGTCAGTCGTACCATTTAATTTAACAAAAACTCCAAAGTCAGCAATTTTTACCACTTCCCCCTTGAGGGTTTCTCCCACTTTAAATATATGAGTCATCTCTTCCACAATTGTCTTAGCCTTTTCTGCGGAACCATTCTTGCCTGTGAAATATACTGTACCATCATCTTCAATAGTAATTTCCGCACCAGTTTTTTCCATTATATCTTTAATGGTTTTACCCCCACCCCCAATCACTAATCCGATTTTATTAGGATTAATTTTAATAACCAATATCTTGGGAGCATTGGGAGATATCTCTTTGCGTGCCTCAGGTATTTCTTTTGCTATTCTATCCAAAATTGTAAGTCGCGCATTTTTAGCTTGTTCCATCGCCTCACTTAGTATTTTTATTGGTACTCCCTCTACCTTTACATCTAATTGAATAGCGGTAACTCCAGTGCGCGTACCTGCAATCTTGAAATCCATATCTCCGTGATGATCTTCAGGGCCCTGAATGTCAGTTAAAATTTTGTATTTATCATCTGACTCATACATCAACCCCATAGCAATACCTGCCACTGGCGCCTGGATAGGCACTCCACCATCCATTAGGGCTAAAGTAGAAGCACAAATTGCAGCTTGAGAGGTAGAGCCATTAGAAGCCATTGATTCTGAAACAATACGCATTGTGTAAGGGAAATCAGAAACAGGAGGCAAAACCATGGCGAGGGCTTTTTCGGCTAAAGCACCATGTCCAACTTCTCGGCGATTAGTAAAACCAGCACGACCGGTTTCTCCCGCAGAATAAGGAGGGAAATTATAATGATGCATAAATCTTTTTTCTACTTTGAGCTGTAAACCATCTACAAGAAGTTTATCATCCGGTCCACCTAGAGTAAGCACTGAAAGCACATGGGTTCCTCCGCGATAAAAAATTCCGGAACCATGTAAGACTGAAGAAAGTTTCCCGGCCTGAGCATATAAATCTCGCACTTCATCCATTTTTCTACCATCTGCTCTTTTGTTTTCTGCAATCGCGTGACGATGTAAAATATCATTTTCAGTATCATCAAATAGATTATCTTCCAAAGAAAAATCTTTGCGCTCTGGGTACTTTTCTTGAACCATTCTATTCCAAATAGTATGTAATTCATCAATAGCTTTCTTGCCGGGACCAGCAAAAATAGCTTCCTCCATTTTAGGTAAAATATTTTCATTAAAAAGAGCAACGGATTCCGGAGAAATTTCTTCTTTTTCAATAATTCTTTTTGCTTGTCCAATTTCTTGAACAATTTTCTTTTGAAAATCTTCTAATTTAGTTATTTCTTCACTTGCTCGCACTAATGCTTCAGTTAATTCTTGTTCGTTACTCTGATGAGCAGAAGCTTCAATCATATTGACATTGCCATTTTTGCCACAGACAGTTAGATCAAATTTATATTGGTCATCTCTTTCTCGCAAAGACTGCGAAGGATTTATTTTCAAAGTCTCGTCATCATATTTACCAATACGGACACAACCAACAGGTCCAGCCCAAGGAATATTAGACACGGCTAAAGCTAAAGAAGCGGCGTTGACTGCCAAAATTGTGGGGTCATTATCATCTACCGCAATAACGGTCACGATAACTTGTACTGCATGGCGAATAGATTGATCAAAAAGCGGACGTAGAGTTCGGTCAATAACTCGACTAGCCAACACTGCATCTTCCGAAGGTTTACCTTCGCGATGCATAAAACGAGAACCGAGAATTTTACCAGCTGCATAAAATTTCTCTGCATAATCAACCGTTAAATTAAAATAACCAAGCCCGGCTTGACTATCTTTAGACATACAAGCAGTCGCAAGAACAATCGTCTCGCCATATTTCAACATTACTGAACCATGTGCTTGCTCCGCCAAATCAGTAAAAATAGCGGTTAATTTTTTACCTCCAATTTCTACACTATATTCCTTATTCTTCATATTTTTCTTACCCCGAACACTGTCGAGGGGATCTAGTTCATCTTCAGAATAAAGTACTGTTTCACCTAAAAGATGATACACTATCTCTATCTGAAGACGAGCATAAGTTAACTGTTAAACTAATTTCATATTAGCATGTCTAAACAAAAATGCAAAAACTTGTGTCCTCCATTTTTATTTTCAAAATTATCTCCCATTTATTAAACCACCCATGAGATATTTACGGTGATTAAGAGACAAATCTACAAAATCATCCACAGCTTCACGCAGTTTACCAGATGTTGATTTACCGAAAGAAACAACTTCCACCTGCACTCCATTGGTTTGTAAATATTCTACCAAGGGCGTAAAATCGCCATCTCCAGAAATGATTACCACCGAATCCAGACGAGGTGACATTTTAATCGCATCAACCGCTAGACCCACATCCCAATCAGCCTTTTTGGCTCCTCCGGGGAAAATTTGCAAGTCCTTAGTTTTGGTTTCAATACCTAGTTTAGATAATGCTTCAAAAAAATTCTTTTCATCCCCTGCTTCGGTGGTGATAACATAAGCTACCGCTCGAACTAATTTGCGACCCGCCACTGCATCTTTTAAAACCGTACCAAAATTAACCCGCGCATTATATAAATTACGCGCTGAGTGATAAAGATTTTGAGTATCTATAAATACCCCAACTCTTTGTTCTTTATGTTTTATAACTGTCATTTATATATTATATCAGAAAGGATTAGGAGAGGTCCATTTTCTTTAAAAGCGCATTGTAGCGAGACTTGTCTTTTCTTTCCAAAAACTTCAAATGAGTACGTCGGTCAGCCACCATTTTGATCAATCCTCGGCGAGAATGATTATCCTTCTTATGTTTCTTTAAATGTTTAGCTAATTCGTCAATTTGCGCAGAAATAACTGCCACTTGGACTTCAGGAGAGCCAGTATCTTTCTCATGAACTTGATTTTTCTTTATAACTGCTTGTTTTTTCTTGGTTGCTAACATGTCCGTTATAGTAGCATAAAACCCTAAAAAATGCAAGGTTAAACGGGTGGGTTTTAAATAGGGTAAATATTGTGCGACATGCTAAAATGTAATCATGGCTTCCGAAATAGATAAGGTAAAAAGAGAGTTTTTGGAATATTTAGAGATTGAAAAAGGCTCTAGTTTAAAGACCGTGGAAAACTACGACAGATATTTATCTCGCTTTTTTGAGTTTGCAAAAATTAAAAAACCAAAAGATATTAATGATAATAATATTCGTGAATTTAGATTATTTTTAAACAGACAACCAGGTGTAAAAGTTCGCGGTCAAGTCAGTAGTACTATGAAAAAAAATACTCAAAATTATTATTTAATTGCTCTGCGAGTATTTTTGAAATATTTAATGAAACGCGATATTTCTGCTATCGCTCCAGAACGTATAGAATTAGCCAAAACCAAAGAAAGGAGTTTAGACCTAATAACCAACGAAGAATTGGAGAGAATGTTAAAAGGCGCAGAAAAAAATCTCCGGGACAGGGCAATCTTAGAGTTATTTTTCTCTACTGGCTTACGTGTTTCAGAACTAGCTTCACTAAACCGAGACTTGGATTTATCTAAAGATGAGTTTTCCATTCGTGGAAAAGGAGAAAAAATTCGCGTAGTCTTCCTGTCCCCTTCTGCCAAAGAGGCGGTGCGAGATTATTTAAAAAATAGAAAAGATATGGAAGAAGCAATGTTTGTCCGAAATTTAAATAAAAAAAGTAAAGCTGATGCTCGTCTAACCACTCGCTCCATAGAGAGATTGGTAAAACACTATGCTATCAAAGCAGGAATTTCAAAAAAAGTTACCCCACACGTCATTCGTCATTCCTTCGCTACCGACCTACTTTCCAACGGAGCTGATATTCGCTCTGTTCAAATGATGCTCGGACACTCCAATATTGCTACTACTCAAATTTATACCCACGTAACCGACCAACAATTAAAAGAAGTGCATAAAAAATTTCACAACAAAAAATGAAAATCATCAGTTGGAATGTAAATGGAATAAGAGCCATTCACAAAAAGAACCTTTTGGTGCCTTTTATAAAAAAACACCAACCCGATATTATTTGCCTTCAAGAAACTAAGGCCAAACAAGGTCAAAGCGAGGTTGATTTACCCGAATATGAAGAATATTGGAATTCCGCCACTCGCCCTGGATACAGCGGAGTAGCTATCTTTGTCCACACTTCATTAAAAAAACCAATATCAGCCATAGCTGATATTTCAGTTGATATAGTAAAAAAGTATAAATTGACAAAAGACAAATACGGAGATCCGAATGATGAAGGGCGCGTTTTGGCGCTGGAATTCAAAGATTTTTATGTAGTCAGTGTTTATACTCCTAATTCCAAAGATGATTTATCGCGAATTCCTTTGCGTCATAAAAAATGGGACCCCGCTTTTCTAGCCTACATGCAAAAACTAAACAAAAAGAAACCAGTTATTTTCTGCGGGGACTTAAATGTAGCTCATACTGAAAAAGATCTTGCTCGACCAAAAGAAAATAAGGGACGCAAAGGATTTACAGATGAAGAACGCGAAGGGATAGACAATATAATTAGCTCTGGATTCTTAGACACTTTTCGTATTTTTACTAAAGATGGCGAGCATTATACTTGGTGGAGTCATTTCGCCAATGCTCGTGCCAGAAATATCGGCTGGAGAATTGATTATATTTTTGCCAGTAAAAAATTAGAGAAAAGAATAAAATCAGCGGGTATCTTACCTGAAATCTTAGGCTCGGACCACTGTCCGATTTGGCTGGAGATGTAAAATTGTTTGTATTTATGGTATATTTTACCTAATGCCAATTTTTATAGAAATCGGATTGATTTTAGCTGTCGCTACTTTTGTTTCGATAATTATGAGAATGCTCCGACAACCATTAACTGTCGGCTATATTTTAAGTGGTATTATTGTGGGACCATTTGTTTTTAATATAATTTCCACCACAGAATACATTGAACTTTTTTCTAAATTTGGAATCGCTATTTTACTTTTTGTAGTCGGACTCAGTCTTAA
>Ga0210057_1001386_pt1 | contig 37020 bp, 42 predicted proteins | sample CryGeyCG2114_010_2_FD_183968 | JGI IMG/M metagenome (GOLD analysis project Ga0210057, IMG submission 183968) | Groundwater microbial communities from aquifer - Crystal Geyser CG10_big_fil_rev_8/21/14_0.10 (SPAdes) (version 2) | ecosystem: Environmental > Aquatic > Deep subsurface > Groundwater ... | reverse complement strand
GCAGCGAGAGGTTGACGCAGCAGTGGAATGGCTCAACAATTGTCCACGTCGATCTCTCGGATATCGTACTCCAAAGGAAGCTTTCGAGGAGAAGCTACAGATTATGCATTTCAGACTTTAATGTGCGGCACAAACGCTTCTTGCCCTGTCCAAAAAGAAGCTGGCTGCCATTGAATGGCCACCCAAACGGAAAATAATAAAAGTATGTCAGCGAGGAAGCCAGCCCACACCGCTTTCTGAGCCTCTTTTTTCCCCCAGAATTCTGAGATAAGATCAGTGAGATAAAAGGTTATTGAAAACACAATAATGCTTGCGGATACTGTGAAAGGTCCAAAGGTGACAAGTTTTCCGGCGATAACTGCGGTTATGACCACTGCACCTGCAAACATACCAATAAGGTATTCAACACCATGTTTTTTTGAAGCGATTGCTGCGATGGAAGCTATGGCTAGCATTCCAATAATCCATAGGATGACAGTTGTAATTTCCATAAAATAGATAGATTAATTATTTGGCATTAAGAATAAGAGATTTTTTTATTTCGCACAACGGCGCGGCTGATCCGAAGTTTCGCCGATTTTCTTATTATTTTATCATAGAGGAGGCGAAATTTATGTGAAAGAAAAAGTGCAACCTTTGAAAAATATTAACGCACTTTTACTTGAACCTCATACACGCTGTTAGGCGATGTATTTTTTATCACGTTGTCGCTAAAGAACACTTCGTTTTAAATGGTAAATATATAAAGCACTACTGAAACAAAGCATTGCCATAATTACAAATAGAGGCTGAAAACCAAATAATGTCACGAGGCCGCCACCAACAATAGAACCAATAGCCGTTGTAAAATAATTCATGGATTCCCACGCACCCCACTGTGTGCCAGATTTATGCCCGTCAAGATGCTTAGAATAAACTGCGTCAAAAGCTGGCGAGTAGATTGCTTCACCTAGTCCAATAATAGCTTGAACGACAAATAAGAAAATGACAGAGTTAACCCAAAAATATAGTAAGAATCCGACACCCATGATTGAGTAGCCCAATACGACAATTAGCTCATTTTCTTTTATCTTGTCGCTATATTTGCCAGATACCAATGATGTTAAGCCAGCTACAAAAGCAAATATTCCGCCAGCGATACTTGCGTCCATTAGATCACCGCCTATTCTTTCTACAAATAGGGCATAAATCGGGCCTAGCATGGCGGCGGCCATTAATATCATTGCGTTGGTAGAAAGTAATATTCGCAATGCTTTGTTGAAGAATAATCTTGTCATATGTATAAGTGATAAAAAATATTTCGCCTAACTCTTTATTATCCGAAGAATTTACGTGCTAAATAGTAATTAATGTATATTATGCGAAGTATATGGAAAGTTTGCTCATTAAAATGGATCAGGAATTACGGTTAAGAAATTATAGTCGCAAGACAATATCTGCATATGTTGGTGCAGTTAGGGCTTATTTGGCATACAAAAAGCATGATGTGGAGACTGTTGATATTGATCATATAAAAGCATATCTGTTACAAAAGCTTGATCATGGCCTTTCGTCAAGGACCGTGAATATTGCATTGCATGCGATTCAGTATTTCTACACTGAAGTGCTGCGCAAAGAGTGTAAAGTGCACTTGGGGTATGCAAAAACAGCTCAGGCATTACCAGTGGTGCTTTCCCGCATGGAAATAGAAAGACTTATTCATTCTGTTACTAATATAAAACACAATACGATGATTGCTCTTGCGTATGGTGCAGGATTGCGTGTGAGCGAAGTAGCCAGTTTGCGTGTGCAGGATATTGATGTAGATCAATTGGTTATTCATCTAAAGCATGCCAAAGGAAACAAAGATCGTATAACTATTATTCCAGAATCTTTAACAGATGCTCTTCGTGCTATGTGTATGGCCAAAGATCCTAATGATTATGTGTTTGGAAGCGAACGTGGAGGAAGCCTTAGTGAAAGATCTTTGCAGCAAGTATTTGCAACTGCTTTACAAAATGCAGCTATTACAAAGAAGGCTACATTCCATAGTCTGCGCCATAGCTTTGCCACGCACCTTCTGGAGAATGGAACGGATATTCGCTATGTACAAGAACTTCTTGGGCACAGTAACATTCGTACGACACAACGGTATACTCAGGTTACGAACCCTTCTTTAAAAAATATCAAAAGTCCATTATGAAGATCATTCTCGCCACTGGCATCTATCCTCCTCAGATAGGAGGGCCTGCGACGTATACAAAAGAGCTTGCTGCACAGTTATCAAAAGCAGGATATGATATTACTGTTGTCACGTATGGTGAGATGGTAGAGAGCAAAGACTGGAAGGTGGAAAGTGTGTCGAAATTTATCCCTCTTATTCGTTGGTGGTGGTATAGCCAAAAGTTACGAGAGGTTGGTGCAGATGCAGACGTTGTGTATGCATTTTCGAGTATTAGTTGCGGCATTCCACTTGTACTCTCGGGGATTAAAAAACCAAAGCGAGTACTTCGTCTTGGAGGAGATTTCTTATGGGAGAGGTATACAGACTTTGGTGGTACGAAATCACTCCGTTCGTTTTATGAGTCACCGTTTATCCTTGGAAAATGGATGATGACATGGCTGCTTCGTCGGTTTGATCACATTGTATTTTCAACAGAATTTCAGCAGGAATTATACGAAAAGCATTATAAAAAACTCCCACGTCACTCAGTTATTGAAAATGCGCTAGAAGTGGAAAGTGGAAAGTGGAAAGTGGAAAGTATTACTAGTCCTCATACACCATTTCGGTTGCTTTTTATGGGCCGAACGGTGCAGTTTAAAAATATCCCTGCGCTTATTGATGCTGTGGCGCAGATGCCAGATTGTTTTTTAACAATTGTAGGAGAAGGGCCTTTGGATGACATGCTTCGAAAGAAGGTAGAGCATTTGGGTCTTCATACTCGTATTCAGTTCAGTGTCTCTGTATCAGGTGCTGAAAAACGTGATATGTTCGCATCACATGATCTGCTCGTTCTCCCATCACTCACAGACATTAGTCCAAATACTGCACTTGAGGCTCGGTCTTGGGGGCTGCCAGTATTTCTTACAAAAGAGACAGGATTGAGTGAGGATTTACGACAAGGCATGACGCTTGCAGATATGACATCACCGAAAGATATTGTGTCTGCTATTGATGCTGTTAGAAAAGATTATCCGTCTCTACGTACTGCATGTAACATTCCTTTAAAAGAGCGATCGTGGACAATGGTTGCAGAGGATCACTGTTCACTTTTTGGTCAAATTACGGTATGATATCGGTTAATGAAACTCCTCATGATCTCTGGTGACCCACCTTCGCTCCTTCGCCCTGCTTCGGAGCTACGGACGGGCGAGAGAGACTGTTTTGATTCTATTGCACTTCTATGAAATTATTAATGATCTCTGGTGATCGGTCTGTCCTACAGGGGAAAATGGGGGCATTTTGGTATACGTTACAGGAAATGCGAAAGCACTTCGATCGTATCGACATTATCTGTCCGTATGTCTCTGCGGGGAATGTCGGGATGTCAGAATCGGGACATCGTTTTGCAGGTGCAGGTGATGATGGAGGAGAAATATTTTTCCATCCATGCCCGCAGTCACTTCTCTTTCAGATCCCATGGATCACCAATAAAGGGAAGGTCCTTATTCAGGAGCATGGTCATGACGTCATGACCGTGCATGACTATCCACCATTTTATAATGGGATTGGTGCTAAACGATTACACAAGAAAACAGGAATTCCGTATGCGACGGAAATACACCATATTGTTGGTTGGCCTAAGGCAGCAAATTTGCAAGAAGTTATAGGACGGGAAATGTCACATTTCTTTTTAAAGCGTATTACCTCTGCTGCAGTTGCAGTTCGTACAGTAAATAATACTGTGGCGAAGCAGGTGAAACGTTTTGGTGTTCCAGAGTCGAAGGTGCATGTGATTTCATCATTTTATCTTGATAAGACTATACTTAGCGGGGAGTATAAACCTCCTGTTTCGTATGACATTTCTTTTTGTGGAAGGCTTGTGCCAAACAAAGGACTCTCTGAGCTTATTGATGCACTTGCTGAACTTCCAACTGTACGACTCTTAGTTATTGGCGATGGCCCCGAGCGTCAAAAAATGGAAGCAAAAGTAAAGGAGCTCGGTATTGCAAACCGTGTGACGTTCCTTGGCTGGCTTCCGACACAAGAGGCCGTGAGTGGTGCTATGCAAACTGCACGTATTTTTGTGATGAATAGTAAGAGTGAAGGTGGTCCTCGTATTGCACTAGAGGCTATGGCATGTGGACTCCCCGTTATTGTCACACCAGTAGGAGTGATGCCAGAGGCAATTGAAGATGGTGTGAATGGGGTATTTACTACAGGAGAAACAGCGGATTTGGTTGAAAAAATTAGCGTACTTCTTGCTGATGAAGCATTAATGAAAAGCATGGGAAATGAGGCAAAAAAAGTGCTTGAGCTCTATGAGCGGAGTACCCTTATGAAGAATTATGCCGATTTTCTTAAAAACCTTGCATGACACTCCTCATAGTGACACAGAATGTTGATTCTACTGATCCAATCCTTGGGTTCTTTCATCAGTGGATAGAAGCGTTCTCAGAGCGAATCGATTCTGTAGTTGTTGTTGGACAAAAGGTTGGACGACATAGTTTTTCGAGCAATGTCTCTGTGCAGTCTCTTCGCAAGGAAGAGGGGAAGAGCGTTATTGTACAGGTGCTTCGTTCGTATGGTCTCTTTTGGAAAAAAAGAAAGGATTACGATACGGTTTTAGTTCATATGACACCAATATGGATTTTGATTGGTGCACCACTCTGGATACTTATGCGTAAACGCATGTACCTATGGTACGAGATAAAGCGTGGCAGTTGGAAGCTTTCTCTTGCGATGCTTTTGGTGCGCAAAGTTTTTGCTGCAACGGAGCACGGCATTCCTCATTCATCCAAAAAATTAGTCGTTGTTGGGCATGGCATTGATACAGAGATATTTGCGAAAACACTCACGCATTCAGATGGGCCTGTGGTTAGCCTTGGTCGCATTACGCGTATTAAGAATTACGATGTGATACTTCGAGCTTTTGCAGAACTCCCAGCAGACTTACAGCTTTTCATTGCAGGTGGAACGGTAACAGATGCAGATATCCTTGAAGAGAAGCGGCTTTCAGATCTTGCTCGTGAACTTGGCATTGAAGATAGGGTGTCACATGGGTGGGTTGCTCCTGATACGGTTCCAGACATTCTTCAGGGTGCCAGACTCTTTCTTCATGCATCACAGGGTGGTCTTGATAAGGCAATTTTGCAGGCAATGTCTTGTGGTTGCCCATGTGTATCGACAAGTGTTGCTGCGAAGAGCTCTCTACCTGAAGAGTGCGTGGCATCAGAAGATTCTATGGCTGCTCAAGCTAAGGCTCTCCTTGAGTTGTCTGATCATGACCAAGAGGCATTAAGTGATGAGCTACACAGCATCGTCGAACATACACATAGCCTACCTACGTGTATCGATCGATTGGTAGCAGAAATGCAATAGTATTCCGTTGTAGGAGCCTGCATAAGGATGTAATCTTTGTCGTAATATGCCACCGAGACTCAGTATCATCGTGCCTGTTTACAATGAAGAATCAACACTGCAAGAAATTGTACAAAGAGTATTTGCTGCCTGTGGCGATTTTGCAGAAATAATTTTTGTTGATGATGGATCAAAAGATCGTTCACTTACAATATTGAAAGATCTTGCACGTCCGCAAGATACGGTGATTACAAAAAAGAATGGCGGGAAAGGATCTGCAGTACGGAAGGGGTATGCAGTAGCAAAAGGGACATATGTTGTTGTGCAGGATGCAGACCTTGAATACGACCCAGAAGAAATCCCTGGTCTTTTAACGTACGCTGAGAAGAATAATCTAGAAGCGTTGTGGGGTTCTCGACGGCTTAAGAAGCAGAAGCAGTTCGTGCATATGGGACATTTCCTTGGTGGCACAACGCTTACGTACATTTGTAATATCTTGTATTTCAGCCGTCTGACAGACCAGCCAACGTGTTACAAAATGGTTCGAGGAGACATTTTAAAAACGCTACCATTAAAGGAAAATGATTTTCGGTTTGATCCAGAACTGACAGTCATGCTTCTACGAAGAGGTTTTCATATTGCCGAGCAGCCCATTTCGTATCATCCACGGAGTATGGATGAAGGGAAAAAGATTAACTGGACCGATTGGTTTAAGTGGGTGTGGGTATTTGTAACACTTCGTTTCCGTCCTCGCTCGTATTTTACGGTATAGTACGTCTATGAGATATTTTATCCCAGCATTCTTTGGAGCTCTCTTTTTGCTCCTGCTTGCATTATGGTTACCAGGGCTAAAGTATCCAATAGTATCTGATACGGCATTTTATTCGTTTTTAGGAGAGAGTATGTGGAAAGATTTTCGCTTTGAACTTCTTGGTGTTCCCTATGCAAAGCACCTCCCTTTTCATGCGTTTGTTTCGTACCCTTTTGTGTGGCTTTTTGGCTATTCGCTTGGAATGAAAGTGAGTACGCTCGTTGCAGGATACCTGACACTTGTTGCCGCTTTTCTCTTGTTACAAGAGACGATGTCTCGCAGGATTGCGGTTATTGCAGTGGTTTTTTTGGCTATTCATCATGCATTTGTATTAATGATGCATCTTGGTTCTGCAGATTTACTGTTTACTGCACTGTTCCTCTTCTCACTTTACGGATACATCAAAGCGAAAGATGATGTACGGTTTTATGCGCTCGCATTTATTGCAGCAGGGCTTTCGTGTGTTACTCGTTATAACGGCGTACCGCTTTTTGGCTTGTATGCAGTGCATACCCTTCTGTATAGAAGGGAAGATATTCGCACTGTATATTATGCACTTCCTGCTCTTGCAGGAGGTGGAATATTTTGTGCGTGGCTCTTTCGGAATTGGTCCATTTTTGGAGACCCAATGCATACGGAATACACATCAGAGCTTTCGACAAATGGCCTAGGGTTCTTTCATCAGATTTACTCTAATACTCTGTATTACCTAGACCCCTTTCATAACATTCTTCCTGTTCTCTTTGTATTGTCTCTGTGGGGAATGGTGCGATTTGGCAAGCAGTATGCGTTTTTGCTCTGTGCCATGCTTGCAGCGTGGGCACTGACATCGTTTTGGTGGGTGCAGGCAATGCGCTTCGCTTTTCCAGGTTTCGTACTTCTCATGGGGTTTGCTATTGCTGGTGGAGAGGATATTTGGCTGAAGATTGTTTCGAAAAGTACTGTTTTCGTGCGTAGGATATGTATTGTCTTTATCGTCATTACTCTTTGCATCACACATTTAGGAGCACTGTGTTTATACAGTTACGGCGAGTGTAATGCGATGTTTGATAAGACGATTGGTATTGTTCTAAAAGATTTAGGCCTTACTTCAGAAGGGTTTTATGCTTGGCACAAAGCTCGTGTATTTTTACGGGATCATGCTCAAAAAATAGCACCGCTGTATGTTTCAGGATCTGTAACAGCTATTATTTGGAATACAGAGCAGGTAGCTGGAAAGAGTGTTCCTATTATTCACGAGAATACATGCGGCTCGTATCGTATTACCCAGCATCCAAGAGAAGAGGATGACGTCCTCTATACAACGACAGAATCACCTCATACGTCACTTGTCTTACAACGCTGCCCGTAAGACCTTCGATACATCACTCACGGTATCAAAAGTTTTCCCTTCTCGGAGTAGTGGCTCATGTTTTTTTCGCAGTCGGTCTAATTCTTTTTTACTTGGCATAGAGCGTAAGTGGTACGGCAAACCTTTAATTGTTTGATGCATGTCTTGTAAGTCTGCGATAGCAAGAAGGCCAGAGAGAATAGTAAATAGTGTGTTTCCTTTCCATGCATCTTTCTTTGGTGCTTCCAGGTAATTCATCATCTGTTCTGGCGTCGTAAAATGCCACAGCATCATTACTGCACTGCTCATTCCAGAATACCCAATAACGTATTCCCCTTGTTTTTCTATTGGGAGTATGTCGCAGGTGTATCCTTTTTTGATTAGCGTCTCGTTTGCTTTATCAAAAGTATCAAACCGAGAGAGCGGGCTTCCAATATGCGATACATGGTTATTTCCATCACATGGAGATAGTGAGAGCTGCTCTTTATCACAGTAGATCTCTCTATTAAATGCGGTGCAGTAGCTACTGCTTGGCATGTATTCTTTGCCGTCAATATCAAAGTGCCACCAGTCGCGTGGCCTGAAGCTAAAACTGGCAGTATGCGGTTTTGATAGGCTTTGCTCAACAAGGTCAACAGCCTTACTGTTTATGATGAACATATCGTCATCGCAGATCCATCCGATTTTCCTCTTGCGAGCAATGTGATACAAAAACTCATCAGACTTTGTTGCTGCGTAAAAGTTCATCATCTTTTGCACTCTCGCATTTGGAAAATCTTTTTGCTTGAGTGTTCCTGAAGAATCAAAAATAGTGAGATCGACCCTGTCACCAATATTCTTTTGCACAAGGTGATACCACACCGTCATCATTGGCGGCATGATGTTCATAGTAAAGAGTGCGGGCTTCTCGCTTTCTGGTAGCGCAGGACGGGTTGCGTAGTACAGTGCTGTTGGTACACCTGTACGCATTGCACGGAGTATGCCGAATTTTTTGAAGGCATAAGAAACAAGCTCAAAATAAGTCATAACGTTATGATAGGGCTTGTGCTAGGGTTAGTGCTAGGAATTCTGTACACTATCTTCGATGAAATACACAGTTCCCCTTATTATTTTCTCGGTCTTCCTCGCAGGAATAATGCAAGTTCCGCAGTGGAAACATCAACATCACTCAGATGCACAGGGAGTGCTGGTATCCCTGAATTCTGATGAATCTATCTATCTGGCACGTGTTGAGGAGTCACTTTCTGGAAGGCCAGAACTCTCTGCTGAGGCATTTATTGGTTATGATAGTGTAAAAGGGTCTCAGTTTGCACTTATAGAACGAATATATGGCAACATGTTTCGGTGGACAGGGCTTCATGCCGCAGAGGTCTTTCGCATTATGGATAGTGTTGTTCCAGTACTTATTTTTTTGTCTCTGTTTTTCTTTTTTCAGCTATGTGGATTTGATAAGCGCAGTGCTTTTATAGGTGCTGCACTTTTTTGTGTATTGCAGTTATACAATCTTAGTAGACCTATTCATATGCGAGCGAGTTTTCTTGTGATGCTGTGGGCACTCATTGGTTTGACTGCTGCATACAGACAGAAGTGGTGGGGTATGGCTGTTGGTGGTTTATTGCTTGGGTTACTTGTTGGTGTGTATGTGTGGAGCTTCATGTTTGCATGGGCGTACTGGGGTGCGCTGCTTCTTGTTGGGTTCTTGCTTCATAGGGAATCGTGTCGCTTCATTCTGTTTACAGGGCTTATTGGTTTTTTGGCGGCTATTCCTGCAGTGATGCAATATATGGAACTTCTTTCGCATCCCTTGTATGAGGCGGCTCAATTCCGTAGTGGTATTCACCCATCCAGGCTCCCAGAATCACTTGCGTACTCTGGTGTGTTTCTCTTAATGCTTTTTGGAGTTTCATTTTCATTTTCACGCTATAAAAATGCATGCAAGAGGTACGTGCCAGTGCTTGCGTTAATCCTTGCTGCGGTGGTGTATATGAACCAGCAGGTTGTGCACGGACAAACATTTAATTTTGTTTCTCATGGCATTTTCTCTCTCATGGCTGCAGCCATAGCTGTGGCATTACTTATTATAGAATTGCGACCAAAATGGCTACTCTTGAGCACATTGGCAGCAGTTGTGTACATCGCCGCTATTGCACATGATGGACGTTATATTATAAACCAGTGGAGTGTCAGTGCAGAAAGTATGCAGGATCAACATTTGGCGAGTCTCTTTGAAGAGCTTAATGGTATGGGGAGAATGCGCATTATGTCGGACCCTCATACATCAGCACTCATTGCTGGTTTTACGAAGCATGACGTTGTGTATTCTGTGTATTTGAAAAACGTCTTGCTTACCCATAAAGAATTAGCACTGCGCTACTGCCTTACACAGCTTCCTCTAGAGCCTTTAGACCGAGAGATAGAGGTACAGGAGCATCTCATTTATCCAGACGCTGTATCGGCCTTTAAAGGGGATACACGAGGTGAAGAAGTTGCCCTGGTAAAGGCATCGTGTAGCGAACTTGATCTTGATCCCGCTTTAGCATTGGAGATGTTTGAAGTGTCACATGTTCTTTGGAATAAAAAGGAGCAGCCAGCATGGGATATCGATAGACTTGGCATAAAACGTAAGACAATTGTAGAAACCGATACGTGGGCTCTTTACCAGATTTCCCGATGAAGAAAGTCTTTGCCAATATCTTGCCAGATGTACCATATATCCCACTGCTGTACCCAAACCTTGGTATTCAGGAACGAGATAGCATCCTCTTTTTAAATAATGCATTTGCAGGAATGAATACGAAGTTTGTCGAACTCGTTTCTTCCCCAGAAGATGCTGATTATATTCTACTACCACATAATTATTCGTCTCTTAAGGGGCGCGAGCGTTACATCAAAGAGCAGGCAAAACTTGCAGAGAGCTTGCATAAAAAACTTCTTGTCTTCTGGCATGGCGATAGCGATAAACCACTGTTTTTACCAAATGCTATTGTATTTCGAACATCACAGTATGGTTATAAGCAGCAAATTAATGAGGTCATGATGCCGGCCTATGCAGAAGATCTTCTGCATGGTGAGCTGCGCGTTCGTCCGAAGAGAAATGAAAAACCAGTTGTTGGTTTTTGCGGATGGGCAGACTACAAAAATACAAAGAATCGCATTGGTACGACGCTGAAAAACACTGCCGTCGATGCATTGCGACTTTCTGGGAATCACAATATTGGTGCTCGAAAAAAAGGTATTACACTGCGCATGCAGGCAATAGATCAATTACAGAAATCGAGAGATATCGAGACAAACTTTATTATTCGTAGTAGTTATTCTGGCAATAGTAAGACTATCAAGACAGATGTTGAGCAAACCAGAAAAGAGTATATCCACAATATGATCGATTCCGATTATGCATTGGTTGTAAAAGGGGATGGGAACTACAGCTATCGTTTCTATGAAGCGCTGAGCCTTGGTCGTATTCCGGTACTACTTGATACAGATTGCCTTCTCCCCCTTGAGGATGTTATCAATTATGACGAGTGTGTCCTTAGGGTCGATTTTAAGAATGTGGCTCAATTAGGCCGTATTATCGCAGGGCATTATGCTTCATTGTTACCTGAGGATTTTGTTACGATGCAGCGAAAAGCTCGATATATTTTTGAGACATACCTCTCTACCAAGAGTTATCTTCGATATATTACAGAGAATGTTCTTTAAGTGAGAGAATGGTTTGTGCGAGATCTTTCGCATCACCTGCTTTGCATAAGTACACCTCTTTTCCGTTGGTGAATTGTTCTTCGATCGCGAGGTTGTTTGCAGTGATGACAGGAATATTACATGCGACTGCATCATATACTTTATGAGGAATAACACGGTTTGCCTTGTCGCTTGTGCCAAAGATGCCAAGTGCTATGTCTGCAGATCGTAGATACTTCGGTAGTTCCTCTATTGGCATAAAATCGAGTAGTGTGACATTAGAGAGTTTTAATTTTTCTTTTAACGTAGTCATTTTTTGATATGTTTGTCCTCCGCCAATGAGTGTGAAATGTATGCTTTGTTCTTCGCGTAAAATATCTGCAGCATGGAGAATATGTTCTATTCCTTGGAGTGGAATGTAGCTTCCAATAAAGAGAATATTGTATTTGTCCTGCGGAAGCTTGTGTTCGCTTTTTCCAGGGAAGAATAAATCAGGTCGTGTTCCGACATATGACACACGAATATTTTTAGGGGAAAGAAAAAATCGTGATGCGAAAAACTTTTTGTGGGCTTCTGTGTCAATCAATACAGTATCAGCGAGGTGTGTTGAGACAATATCTGAGAGGTAGTAAAACCATGCTAGTGGGTTTAGCCATGATACCTTTTTTCTGTCTGATACCAGTGTGTCACTTATAGAAATAAATGCATCAAAGATGATTTTCTTACGAGGGAATCGTGTCAGCATCCATGCAAGTGGCATGAGGTAGTATCCAGGAAAGTGTACAAGGACTGCATCTGTCTTCGGGGATTTTTTGAATTTCTTATATAAGTCGATGTGTTTGCCAAAGAAACCCTTTTTTGTCGTGAGACATTCTTCGATATCCCATCCTTCGTTTTTGTATTTTTTTTGGAGGTTTTGAAACCGAGGAGAAGTAGTATCTGGAAAGCCAAAGCTCAGGAGGGTTTTTGGAGGCATACAGAATTACTGTAATAGGACTGTTGGCTAAAAGCCATTCCGTATAAGCTGTATTTATGAATATTGCCTATGTTACCCATACACGGTTTCCAACTGAAAAGGCTCATGGACATCAAATTGCACGTGTATGCGCTGCTATGAAGCATTTGAAGCATACGGTAACACTCGTGACGCCACATATTTTTACAGATATACGGCAGGCTCCAGAGAAATATTATCATTTGAAACATGATATTCACGTCCAGAAACTCCCTATTTTTGATGCGCTTTCTTCACCATTTGTTCCAGGGAAACTTGCATTTCACTTTACGATGCATTCATACCGTAAGGCTCTAAAGGGGTATTTTTTGTCACACAATTTTGATCTAATCTACCTGAGGTCTCCAGCAATTCTTTCGTCTGCGCTGAGTGCAAACATTCCTGTTGTACTCGAGCTTCATACACTACCAAAGAGGAATCAAAAAAACTTTGTTTCTCAATGTAATCAATGTAAACGGGTTGTATGCCTAACGGATCTAATGCGAAAAGAGTTGGTTTCCCTTGGTGTAAAGAGGGCAAAAATAATTGTCGAAGGGGATGCGGTAGACCTTGAGCGTTTCAAAAAAATACCATCAGGAAAAAGTGCACGGCATCATTTTAATCTCCCTGATGATAAACGCATTATTGGTTACGTAGGATCGTTTGTGACGATGGATAAAATCGAAAAAGGAGTACAGCTTATTATCGATTCTCTCGTTACGATGAGAAAAAATGGAGAGCCTGTTCATGGTTTCTTCGTTGGCGGCCCACTCGAGTGGGCTCAGCGCTATCGGAAGATTGCCCTTGGAAAAGGGCTGAGCGAAGATGATTTCACGTTTCATGGGACTGTACAAAGCAAGCTCGTTCCAGATGCTATTGCTGCGTGTGATGTGTGTGTGTACCCAGCACCAGAGCCGAAGAATGTATTTTTCAAAAGAGACACTTCTCCACTAAAGGTATTTGAATACCTCGCTTCTGGTAGACCAGTTGTCTGTGCAGATATTCCACCTCTTCACAGTGTTCTTACAAAAGATGTTGTTAAACTTGTTCACCCAGGAAGTGTGTCATCTCTGACTGCGGGCCTGAGGGAAGTCCTTCGCAAGAATGCAGAGGCAAAAGCACGTTCTGTTCGAGGTTTAAAACTTGTGCAAAAGTACAGTTGGGAGAAGAGAATGAAACGTATTTTGGATACGTTATAACGTTGATTTTTCTATAACATCCCTTATGTACAGCGCTGCTTTTTCGATAGTCTCTCGATGAGGGTGCACCGTATCCCATCCAAGGGTTTTTGCACTGTTTCCAAATATTTCGGTGAGGTCTATGACGGTGTATTCCAATTTTTTCGCAGCACGAATCAGTTCATTTTTACTCTTTGTATGCACGTATCTGTCTGGCCAGATCACGAAGTAATGGTCGACAGGAATGGTATCTGTAAATACTCCAAGTTTCTCTATGTAGGTTTCTAGGTTTTTCATATCGACTGGATCTGTAATATATCCTGCTTGTGCTTCTTGTTGTGTGGCTTCGAGGTCACGATTGTTATCAATCATATTGACGAGCTTCTTGTACGCTTTATAGAAAGCACTATGTGTATCGAGCCAACATTTTCCAGGAAGGTAGCCGAGTATTCCTTCTTCTATCGGATCACAGATCTTTTCTTCTGGTTTCGAGCCAGCAGCGCGTAGTATCCCCTGATCATCGAGGACACCAGGGTTATAGTTATCAAGATCGTTCCAATAGAAGACGAGGATTAATGCTTCAGGATCCATTTTCCTCGTAATTTTGTTATAGAGTGCGACTTCTTGATTAAGAAAGTAGCCAGGTACTCCTGTATTGATAAAATGGTACTCTGGAATGAGTTCTTCGAGTTTCGCTGGTAGTGTTTCTTCGTTTTCTACGCCATACCCAAACGTGATACTATCACCAAGAACTGCAATGTTTGGTTTTCTTATTTTTTCTGCATTCTTAGGTGCCGCATGAAATGATGATGTTCTATTTACGCGAAATCCGTTGCTGTCTGTTATAACAGTAGATCGAAATGCTTTTGTATTAATGCTTGGCTTCAGTGTGTAGCTAATATTTGGATTTGGATCTGTAACGTATATCTGTGGGGGATTTGGCTTTACTGTTTGCAGTCCGGTGATTCGCAACCCGAACTCTATTACTAGAGTAAATATCACAAGAGAGCTAATAAGCAAGGCGCCGTTAGTGCATATTTTTTTGATCACGATGTTAGTATAGCCTACTGTTGCCTCTTTTTCCTTGATGAAAAAGTGGCGAAAAAATCAAGTCAGTTGCTAACTCGCTCAAAGCAATAACTCTATCATTTTTGTTGTGCGTACCCTCAACCCCTGGTGTGCCAGGGGCATTCGGGTACTATAAAAGAATACACATTGTTATTCTTTTCGCTCAGACAAATGCAACTGACAGACGAGCGTCCAGCCACTGTAGAAAGTAATAGTTAATCCAATTCAAACTGCTCCAAATACTCTTTGCTTTTAAGAACTCGATCCTCAGGCATATCTGTTTTCTTTATCAATATGTTTCCGAGGACTAGGTAGTCCATATAGGTGTTGAGAAAACAGTTGAGTGCATCTTTCGGACTTTCGACAATTGGCTCTCCACGGACATTGAACGATGTATTGATGATGACGGGGCATCCAGTCTTTTGTTCAAATGCTTTTATAAGGTCGTAGTACTTCTTGTTCTGCTTTTGACTAATGGTTTGAATACGTGCCGATCCATCAACGTGTGTGATGGCAGGCACCTCTTCGCGCTTGTCTGGGTGCACATCTGCTACGAGTAACATGTATGGACTCTCGCGATCGAGATCACAGTAATCAGATACACGTTCTTCGAGGATAGTCGGTGCGAATGGCCTAAATGACTCTCTGAATTTGATCTTTAAGTTTACTTTCTGCCAGTTTTCTTTGTTGCGGGCATCAGCGATGATGGATCTATTTCCAAGGGCACGAGGACCAAACTCCATTCGTCCTTGAAACCATCCAATAACCACAGAACCAGCAGAGTCGTTTTGCGACTCTGCGGTACATGGCATAGCATTTTCTCCTTCCAAAAGAGACGACACAGTATCAATCAGGTTTGCCTCATTGAGTTTCTGGTAGGGGATGTCTTCTTCCTTCAAGAATGTCTCTATCTCGTCATCGCTATATTCGGTTCCCCAGTAGACATCGTTAATCTTTGGCATGCGCTTCCCGTCGTACTTCTTATGCCAGATGCTTAGTGCTACACCAAGCGCACCTCCTGCATCTCCTGATGCTGGTTGGACGAAAATCTCTTTAAACATTCCACTACGGAGTATCTCGCCATTTGCAACACAGTTAAGCGCTACTCCTCCAGCAAGGCAGAGGTTTTCTGATGGGCAGATTTTCTTGGCATGTGCGCAGATTTTTAGCATCGCTTCTTCTGTTACTTTTTGAAGACTGGCTGCGATGTCTTTATGGAATTGTGTGAGTTCACTTTCGCCTGTTCGTGTTGGTTGTCCGAATAATTTCTCGATTTTGCGACCTGTCATACGAAGGCCAGATTCGTAAGTAAAGTATGTCATATTGAGAGCAAACGAACCGTCTTCTTTGATCTCTATGAGCTCATGAAATTCGTCCATGTACTTTGGTTCTCCGTATGGGGCGAGTCCCATCACTTTGTACTCTGCACTGTTGACTTTAAACCCTAGGTAATAGGTAATTGCGGAGTACAGAAGCCCGAGTGAGTGAGGGAAGTGAATCTCTTGCTTGAGTTGCAAGTCTTTCCCTTTCCCATAGCCAATTGTTGTTGTTGCCCATTCACCGACACCATCAACAGTAACGATTGTTGAGTCTTCGAGGCCGCTACAATAGAAGCTGGATGCCGCGTGGGATTCATGGTGTGGCACATAGAATATGTCTCCTTTGTAGCCGAGCTCTTTTTCGATCTGCTGAGGTGTCCAGAGCTTTTTGTGCATCCAGTCTTGCATTGCTTTTTGGTACTGCATCAGCCCAAATGGCCAGGTTTTAAAGTATGTCCGGAGAATTCTATCGAAGAACTTGAGGAGTGGCTTTTCATAAAAGCCAATGGCATCAATATCATTGATAGTAATTCCTGCAATGTCGAGAGCTTTAAAGATGGCATTTACTGGTAAGTCTTCATCTTGTTTTATGCGTGTATATCGCTCTTCTTGTGCAGCAAAAATAACTTCTCCATCCTTAAGAAGAACTGCACCACTATCGTGGTAAAAACATGAGAGTCCGAGGATGTATGTAGGTTTACTCATTAGAATTGGTGCTTCATGGAGTCATTGGTTGTTGGTTCTGTGTCTATCCAGTATGTATCTGGTGCTTTTTGGAATCGCTTCGGTAGTGTGATGATTTTTAGAATAATTGCATAAATACCAAAGCCTATAATCCATAAAACTGTGAGAATAATAAAGCTCATAACAGTACCAAAAACATGCGAGAACTTTTTCCAGAGTGAATATATCCAGCTTATAGGTGGAAAGAGTTTGTCCTCGTATTTATCACAGATCAAGACAAAGACTACGAGGACTGCAAGGACTATAAGGAATTTCATTTAAAATACTGTGTAGATAAACGGTGCGAGGGCAGACCCTTGTGCAAATATAAGAATGATCCCAAGAAGCACAATCATTAAAAGAATAGGTAAAAGCCACCATTTCTTTCGAATGCGCATAAATGCCCAAAGCTCTTTGAAGATTGAAAGTTTGCTCATATCAGTGCGTACATAATTGCTAAAAATGGAGACATAATATAGCTAATCCACACACTTAATAGTGGAATATGAAATGCTCGTCCGAGAATTATAAGACCAAGAAGAATCCATGGTCCTTTGCGGAGGTAGTCGTGATACGCATCGTCCCATTTATATGGCACCCACATTTGAAGGATTTTGCTTCCGTCTAATGGTGCTACAGGCAACAGGTTAAATGCCATGAGGATTAAATTGATATGAATAAGGTCTCCAAGGAGCTCTGACATAAATGCAATGACAATAGGTTGATTGTCTGGAGCAATGAGTGCGCCAGTAACCGCAAGTGCCTGTGTTTTCATCCCGAGGGCGAGGGCGAGTCCAAATGCGAGGAATGCGATAATAATGTTACTCAGAGGACCTGCGAAGGCGACAATAGCATTGTCTCGCTTGTAATTTTTAAAGTATCTCGGATCGACAGGAACTGGCTTTCCCCAACCAAACCCCACAAGGAGGAAGAGCACTGTTCCCATCGGGTCTAGGTGAGCGATTGGGTTTAGGGTCAATCTGCCCTCATATTTTGCTGTTGGGTCGCCTAACTTATAGGCTGCGTATGCGTGTGCCCATTCGTGAACAGCTATCGCAATAAGTACAGCAATAATGAATGTCGGTGTCATAAATGAGATCATATTGGGGTTAGGATACAGTAGATTGTGAGGATTCCAAGAAAAGGATGCACAAGAGTCAAAAGAATCACAGGAAAGGCAGGTATTTGTTTGACCATAATGGCTCTGATCAGTAGGATTTGTCCGAAATGTCACGACAATGTTCTCGCACAGGCAAGAAAACAGCTACTGGTAATAACAGAAGCCACTCACGGCGTGCTACAAAGCGTACGTTTAGGCCTAATATCCAAAAGACTCGTATTTTCGACCTAGAAACAGGCGAGTATAAAACTATCAAAGTAGCGGCTTCATATATCCGCACACTTGCAAAGCGTCTTCAGCAGGGGAAGAAGGTTTAAGTAATATCCTTTCTAAACTCCTTGATCTCTGAGCGCTTCTTTTTCTCTTCGAGCATCTTTTCCTTTGATTTGCGAGAACGCCTCTGTTTTTGCTTTTGGATCTTATGTTTCTTGTTACCAAGTTTGGACTCGATGCCTTTTGCCTGCTCTTCGAGCTTTAAAATAAGGAGTTCCCATGCATCTTTGCGGTTTTGAATGAGGCCTCTGTGGTGCTGGTATCGAACATTTGTCCCTGTTGGTATGTGTTGCAACTCAACGCAGTTGGTACTTTTATTGATCTTCTGTCCTCCATTTCCTCCGCCACGTGTGAATGTTTCTTCGACGTCTTCGACCTTAAAGCCAATCTCTTTCGCGATGAGCTGGTGCTTTTGTTGAATATCTACAGGGAAGTTCATATGAAAATAGTAGCATAAAAAAACCGAGGGCCACCCGCCCCCGGTTTTTTTACGTTTTCCGTCCTATTCTGTTTCAAGTTGATCACGCACAGCGTCGAAACATGCTTTCTTTTCGTCGCGTGTTTCAAGATCACGACATGCTTTGAGGTCTTGTTTAAAACGATGACGCATCATAAACTTATGTGTTGCACGTGGGTGCTCTTCACGCATTTCTTGCATTGCTCCTTTGCGTGATTCTTTTGCACATGCTTTCCATTCGTCTGTGTTTGCACGTTCGCCACAGGTTTCTATGATGTTTAAACGAAATTCATGACCCATTTTTCGTCCTTTGTTCATACGTGGGCCCATCTCTTTTGGTCCCATCTCCGGAAGTGTGAAGCCAAGCTCCTCAGCGACTGCCTCTGCACATGCTTTCATGTCTTCATGGTCAGTGTTGTCTTTATGGCAAGTCATGAGTGCTTCTTTAGCTCCTTCTGGAAGGTCTGTACGATTGCGTTCACCGTTTACATTTCCTTCACGGTTTCCACGGCGTCCTTGGTTTCTATTACGTGGGCCACGTTCTGGAGCGTCGATGCCAACATTACTCAATACTGCATCAGCACATGCTTTGCGATCCTCTTGGTCGCTGTTATCTTCACGGCAAGCTTCTAGACTTGCACGAATTTCCTGACGTTGCTCGTCTGTAAGGTCTGCGCCAAAACCCTGTGCTCCTACAAATGGTGCACTTGCAAGCGCCATTGCTCCAAGTATAGAAGCAGATACGAATCGATGTGTGAGTGTCATAACTATAAGGGGGAAGAAATAAAGTTTGACTACACTGTCGGTGGTTATGACGAACTAACTCGGTAACTCTTACAAAAAAACATATAATCTATGTAAGAATGGCGAGGTTCCTTCGTCATATACACTGTGAAGATCAAAAGTCACCCGCAGGCAGATGCAGACTTCGCAGATGCATACGATGCGTATGCAGATGCTATCTTTCGTCATTGTGCCTTTAGGTGTTTCGACCGTGAACGTGCACGAGAGCTTATGCAGGAGACATTTATCAAGGCGTGGGCTTATCTAGTTTCTGGGAAGGATATCGATAATGTTCAGGCCTTCTTATATAAGACAGCGAATAACCTTCTTATCGATGAGGCGCGAAGAGCAAAGAAAAGAACAGTGGTTTCTTTTGAGGATATGGAAGAAAGTGGGTTTGATATCGAAGGACAGGATGGCAGAGACCAAGGTCGTATTTTTGATGCGAAAGCAGTTGCTGAAGTGCTCTATGAAATAGAGGAGCCTTATCGAACAGCATTAATTATGCGATACATAGATGAATTACAACCGCGTGAGATTGCAGAGCTTCTTAGTGAAACTGCAAACGTTGTTTCTGTCAGGCTTAACCGTGGTCTTAAATTACTTCGTTCTGTTCTTGCTCAGTATGGATAAGCTTACCCGTCAGTTCTTCGGCGATGCGAAACGTTTGCATATGCATCCATCAGAAAAGGCTGAGGTTTGGGACAGGATCTCTCTGCGGGCATCCACTAGTCCAGTGAAACTTTCATCCCGTGAAAAAGCAGATGGATTTGCAAGGGTCTCTGAGTATATGCAGCAGCATCCAATGGCTATTTATAAAGATCCTATGCGACATTTTTTTGCACTACACCGCGTCGGTGCGATGGCAATGTGTGCAGTATTACTTGTTGGTGTTGGTGGTGGGAGTGTCGCGTATGCAGCTGAGGATGCAATGCCAGAAGATGTATTGTATCCCATTAAACTTCACTTCAACGAGCCATTGATTGGCGCGTTTATGCGGTCTTCAGAAGATAGGGCAACGTGGGAACAGCGAAGACTTGAAAGACGTTTACATGAAGCAGAACATTTATCAAACCGTCCAGAATTTAGAGGTGAGAGACGAGAGATGTTAGAGCAACGAATTGAAGATCGTATGCATGCATTTCAGGAGCATATTCAAAATGTTCCAGAGGATAGGCGCAATGAAATTGAAGCCCGCTTACAGGAACGTTTTACTGAACATGAAAATTTCTTAGAGAAACTTGAAGAAGGCACTGCTTCAAAAGAGGAGGTGCTACAATTTAAACGTCGCATGATGGATGTGCATTCTCAAATGAAACGACAAACACCACCGTCTATAAAAGGTGATAACAACCGCGTTTTTGAAGTACGTCCAGAGCGCTATAGTGAACCAAAACAAACATCACCTGCTCGTAGTGACTTGCAAAATATCAGAAAGGTTGTACCTTCGTTATTACAAAATGCACGACAACGTCCAGTTCAGCAGAGAAGATGAATGCCAATAAATTGGCTTAGATTAGGTGAAAAAATTGATTATTATATCTCATAAAAATGAGGGGCTATCAATTAGGCCTATATCTGTCAATTGCTATTTCTCTCAAAATATCTGCATAAATTTGCCAATTTGGGCTTGCGGGGTTGACGTCTCACTGCTTAGAATTACACCTGTATTTATTCTTTACCACTTATTCCTATGAGTTACGTAGTAGCTTCAAAGCTCAAAGAGCTTGTTAAGAAAAACGGTATGATGTCTTCTGGTGATCTTGCTGATGCAGTATCTGCAGAACTTGAAGCATCTGTTGCAAAGGCTTGCAAGCGTGCAAAAGCAAACGGACGCAAGACTGTTCGTGCTGAAGACCTCTAGTCTTTACAATGAATTTCAAAATAAGGCCGCCCTCGGGTGGCCTTTTTTGATATTAGATTGAGGACACAGAGGGTCCAGAGGAAGCAGAGGAAACAGAGGAAACAGAAGTGAATTGTATTGTTGCTTTTAACTTCTGCTCCCTCATCACCTCTGCACCATTTACACTTCTCTTCTCAGCTCTGCATCAATAAAGAATTGAATGTCTCCATCGAGTACTGCATCTATGTTTCCTGTTTCTGTATTTGTGCGTAAGTCTTTCACCATTTGATACGGATGCAACACGTAGCTTCGAATTTGCTGTCCGAAGTCTGCACTCTTCGTCGCTCCTTTTAGCCCTTCTTTTTGATCTGCTTCTTCAAGGCGTTTTTTCTCTAGGAGTTTTGCACGAAGCATGTTCATCGCTTGAATTTTGTTCTGCTGTTGGGACCGTCCATTTTGACACGCCACAACAATGCCACTTGGTTCGTGCGTTAGTCTAATTGCGGAATCTGTCTTATTCACATGTTGGCCACCTGCACCGCTGCTTCTGTAGGTATCCACTCGAACATCTTTCATGTCGATTTCCACTTCACTTGTTTCGGTAATTTCCGGCATTGCTTCAACGAGAGCAAAGCTTGTTTGACGTAAACTTTTTGCATTAAAAGGGGAGAGTCGTACAAGCCTGTGTGCCCCTCGTTCGCAGTGTAAAAAACCAAATGCCATATTTCCTTTGATGTGGATGGTTGCAGATTTTATACCTGCTTCTTGGCCATCTGTTTTTTCAATGATTTCCGTTTCCCATCCTTTGCGCTCACAGTAGCGAAGGTACATGCGCATGAGCATTGCTGCCCAGTCTTGCGCTTCTGTTCCTCCTGCACCCCCACTGATCGTCAGATAGCAGTTGTGACTGTCAAACTCTCCACTTAAGTAGAGCGATGTTTCGACATCTTCCCATTTTTTTTCTAGGGTCGTGTATTCCTTTTGCAATGATGCGAAATCTTCTTCGCTTGAGATTTCTACCATTTCGATAAGGTCAGACACTTCTTGGTAGAGATGTTGCAAAGGCTCTGCTTGTGCCTTTAATACTTTGAGTTTCGTGAAAAGATCATTTGCACGTGCTTGGTCATCCCAGAGGCTGGGGTACTTTGTTTGTGTGTCTAGCTCTGCAATCTGTGCAGGTATGCCTCTTTCCTCAAAGACTGTCCTTCCCTGTGTTCAGAGCGTTTTTTAATTCGCGGAGCTTTTGGAGCAGTTCTTCCAAGGGGAAGGGGGAAAATAAGTGGAAAGTGGAAAACTGAAAGTGTCGATCTTCCAGAGCTATTATAGCGGAAAATCCATATTTGACATAAGTATTATTATGCAACTATTGTGCTTTTTTACAACATACCACGGGTGAAAAAAGTGCTCATTTCCGCTATAATAAGGGGAAACATTATGGAAAACACACACACCAAACAATCACAGAGTTTTGAAGATATTGCGAAACGAACAGCGTTTTCATTCTTCTTGTTCTCACTCGTTCTTGCAGGGCTTCTCATGTTGTCTTGGTATGTTCTTGTTCCACAGCTTACACATGTGGAGGTGAATGGAAGTGTGCGTGGACTGCAGGAATTAAAAAGTTATAAGGCAGGTCTTGAGGCGCAAATTACTCGTATGGAAGATGAGCGGGGAACGTTTCTTTTACCTGTTGATAATGATGTCTATGTTCGATTGAAATTGATGAAGGAGTCACGGTTGCATTTTGAACGTTTTCGGTCGGATCTTTTGCATATCATGAAGAACATAGTGCCGGATCAGAAAAATGCTGTGAAGCTCCAGAGCTTTGTTTTTGATACTGAGAACAACATTACTGAAATCAGAGGGGAGGTACGTAATGTGGGGCCTCGATCTATGACTGTTCTTGCGCAGTTCGTTGAGCAGCTTCATGCACTTCCAACAGTTTTTGATGTAGAAACAAGTCGCTACACACGAGAGGAGAGTAGTGAGTACGGTTTCTATTCACCATTTGTATTACGTCTTACCATGAACAATGCCAAAAATTAGTCATCCTATTACTGCTTTTACTGCTGGAGCGGGACTTATGGTTCTGTCGGCATTCTTGATAGTGGCTCATGTCAAAACTATTATTGAAGTGAGGGATATTTCTATTCCAATTGTTGGTCAACTTCCGATGCTTGAAAGACGTCTTCGTGCTCTGACAGATCAGATAGAACTGACACAGCTTCATGGTGCTTTGCGCGTCGGTTCGCAGGAAGAAAAAGTTGAAGTGTATGCACTTCCAAAAGAAACAGATGTATCGCGGCTGATTGCAACGTTTGAAGTTATAAGAGAGTCGTTAGCCCGTGATGGAGTACTGTCACATATGTCTGAAATTACGATGAGCGATGAAGTAGAACATGACGACGGCTCGTCATCACAGAGTCTTTCTGTGGAATTCACTGTTCATGATGATGGAATGCAGACGATTCTTCTTATGGTTCGCTTGGCAGGACTTCTTACTGTTGGTGATGTTCTTACGACAGAGGAAATAGCATTGCTTGTTGATAGGGTGGAACAAGAAAATCCATCTGGAATTATCGCGTTGGAACAATTTCTATCTGCAGATCTATTACGATATTCAGAAGACCCTAAAGCATATGAGGAGCAGCTAAAGCGATCGTTTGGTAGTACAACATTTGGTAATGCACTTGAGAATGTACTTCGCGTTTCCCTTCTTCGTGATGTCCGTAAGATTTTGCAGAGTGATCTAGGAGAAATTTTGCAGAGCTATACGCTTTGGCCGATGCAAATCATGTCGCTTCAAAAAGTATCTGTTTTGCCTGGAAATGCTCCTAAGTGGCAGAGACTTGGACTTACTGTTCAGGTCTATAGTTCTAAATCGTAAGCATCTTTATAGGGAATTCCTTGACGTAAGTAGTGATTCACCGTAAATTTACGCATACTTTATGCAGAAACGTAATAAGTATGTATCGGCCAAGAAAAAGGAAAAGAAGCCACGAATTAATGAAGAAATCACTTCACCTAGAGTCAGGCTAGTTACCGAGGAGGATTCAGAGGAGATGTCTATTGGGGAGGCTTTGGCAAAAGCTAAAGAAGAAGAGATGGATCTCATTGAAATTTCACCAAATGCGAAGCCCCCAATTGTAAAAATTACAGATTTTGGACGCTTTATGTATGCTCAAAAAAAGAAGGAACAGAAGCAAAAAGCACATAATAAGCAGACTGAAGTAAAAATGCTGAGGTTTTCTTTCCGAACAGAAAAGGGTGATTTAGACCGTATTGTATCACGAGCGAAGGAATTCCTAGAGGAGCGTCATTTAGTGAAGCTTGTCGTGCGTCTCAGAGGTCGTGAAATGACGAATAAGGATTATGCTAAACAGAAGCTTATGGGGCTCGTAGAGGACCTTAAAGAGGTTTCAGACGTCGAACAAGAGGTGAAGCCACAGGGTAACCAATTTACGGTCATTGTCCGTCCAAAGAGAGGAGAGAAGGGGTAACCCAAATTTCCCATTAAAATTGCTTGAAAGAGCTAGTTTTCTCTATAGAATGCCTCCGATGCCTAAGCAGAAATCTCATAGCGGCGCTAAGAAACGAGTCCGACGGACTGGTTCTGGCAAAGTAGCTGTAAAACGCAATAGCAAGAATCACTTGCTACAGCAGAAAAGCAGCCGTCAAAAGAACCTTAACCGTACACTATTGACTGCAAAAGGCGATACAAAGAAAATTACTGCCCTCCTTCCCTACCTTTAGATGCGAGTTACAACTGGAGTTGTTAGACACAGGCGTCATAAGAAGATTCGCAAACTTGCGAAGGGTTACCGTGGCATGCGTAGTTCAACATTTAAATTAGCGAACCAGGCGGTTATGAAGGCTGGTCAGCACTCATACATTGACCGTAAAAAGAAGAAGAGAACATTCCGTGCTCTATGGATCACACGTTTGAACGCTGCTGTTCGTGCACAAGGTATGAGCTACAGTCGTTTCATCAATGGTCTAAAGGCAAAGAATATTGAACTCGATCGTAAGGCTCTTTCAGAGCTTGCAATCAGCGACCCTAAAGTGTTTGAGCAGGTCGTAAAGGCAGTTGCTTAAGTACTGGTGTCAGGTGTATAACTTGTGCTGATGTCTAACAATGCTTCAAAGAATGCCGAGCGTGCAGTAGTGACTTTTACCCTACTCTATTTACTTATTGCCTCGCTGTTTTCATGGAGGTTGCAGAACTGGGAGTTTGTGTTCTATGTTTTTGTAGTTCTCATTATTGGACTCATGGTTATGAATATTCACAAGAGAGTTCAGTTCTCTACAGGTATACTTTGGTGTTTATCTGGTTGGGGGCTTATGCATATGCTTGGAGGGCTGATTAGTATTCCAGAGACATGGTCACATGATGGTGATCATCTTGTCCTGTATAGCTTTTGGTTGATTCCAGACTATCTGAAGTACGATCATATCATTCATGGGTATGGGTTCGGCGTTGGAACATGGGCATGTTGGCAGGCTCTTTCACCTATTGTTGTTGGAACGAAGGAATACATATCAGAAATCATCATTGCTGTCCTTGCAGCAAATGGTCTTGGCGCACTCAATGAAATTATTGAATTCTTTGCAACGCTTGTTATTCCCTCAACAAACGTTGGTGGATACGTTAATACTGGTTGGGATTTGGTATCGAATCTTGTTGGTTCGATGGCGGCTGCATTTATTATTTGGTTTGGAAAGCCAATTGATATTGATCTGACCAAAAGGTCTTAAAACAGATCATGCAAGTACATGCTGTGCGGAAAGATAAAGAGGTGAATGAATAACCACATTATGGAGAATATACGAGCAACAATAACAAGCTGATGTGGCCATTGCCTTTACACCCCAGATGATACTTAGGAATTCTATAATGAAAGAGGGAAGTACTACTTTGCGTTCTCAAGTTTCTCTTGCTCCTCAAGAGATGCCTTGATGCGCATAGTTGCAATGATACCTGCACGCTCAGACTCATCAAGTTTCATTTTGATGTACTTTACTGTTTGATCGAGGTCAGGGATCATCTTGTGCTCGAGGGCATTTACACGTCGACGTGTTGTTTCGAGTTCGATGGCCATTGCCTCTGCTTGCTTTTCGATTTGTGCGAGGTTTACGAGAATTTCAAATAAGTTATCAAGTGCTTCGACTGCTTCGTCGAGCATGGCATTGGTGCTTGCCTTACCGTATGCCTTAATGTTTCCAGTCTTTTTGATAGAGAAGATTGGAATCTTTACGCTCATGACGTTCTTTGTTTCAACTTCAAGTTCGATTTTTGCTTGTGGGCTTGAAAGTGCATTCTCCATTTTTGCATCAGACATCCATGCGCTTGCGAGTAAGAACTTCTGAAAGACGTTTCCTAGCTGGTCTTCGACAGTCATGCGGAGTTCTTTTGCCTCTTTGATAATAGAGAGGAACTGTTGCATGAGTCCGTCTTGTTTATCCTTGAGCAGCTTATGACCACGTTTCGCAGACTTGCTGCGACCTTTGAGGTCCATGAGTGCCATGCGTGTCGGATTTACATTAAGAAGAGCCATAATTATTTGGTAGGAGAGAGTTTTTTCACTTCCGCGTAGAGAGCAACGTTACAGATGACAAAGAACATTCCTGTGTATGCATCGACTGCATCAGAAAGAACGGTTGCAAGTTCTCCGAGTCGGTAATCTATAGCAGTAAGACCATGCTGAAGACTCATATCTATAAGCATAGCAGGAGTAAAGATGCATGCACTAATAAGGAGGATTCTCCAGAATATATCCCATCCGTGGCCTTTTACAAGATCTGTGCTTTTTGCGAGTGTTTCACGCCCGTATATCACCTTTCCTTCTTCAATCATTATAATGTCGAAGAAAATGGTTCGAATAGAGTAGATAACCCCTGGGACAATCAGAAGAAGAGACCATAGTAGTGTTGTGACTCCTCTGAGGATTCCTACAAGAATGACTGGGATGATAAACTTCTTTGATTGGTCACGAACCGCTTTAAATGAGGTCCGTGTGCGTCCAGCAGAGCTGCTAAGGAGCTTCTTTGAGACTGTGAGGGTACACACATGCCCCCATGCCATAAAATACGTAAGACCGATGATAATCGGGATGGTAATGGCGAATTCCATAGACGTCATTGATTGAATATCTCTACCGTCGATAGGGAAGTTTTGCGCAGCAACCGTATCGATCATTCCAGATAGAGCATCCAAAATGCCAACAGGGACAAAGAGTAGCCAGAAGGCGATCTGGTTGAGCACAGGTTGCTTCTTGTAGAAGCTCCATGCAACCCCGATGATTTCTAAAGAAGATTTCATTATGCGTTTTTCATGTACTTATCAATGTGATCTCCTTTTACACGCTTGAGTTCTGATCGTGGGAGTTCTTTAAGAAGGTCCCAACCAATGTTTAGTGAGTCATAGATAGAGCGGTTTTCATGTTCACCCTGACGGATGAATTCTTTTTCGAATCGATCTGCAAATTTGAGGTATGCCTTGTCTGTATCGCTCAGAGAAGATTCTCCAAGGATAACTGCAAGTTCACGGATTTCAGTTCCACGAGCGTATGCAGCTGTCAGCTGAGCATCCATTCCAGAGTGGTCTTCTCGTGTTACTCCTTCTCCTTGTGCTTTACCCTTTAGACGAGAGAGAGATCCCATAGGGATAACTGGTGGGAAGATCGCTTTCTGATGAAGTCCACGGTCGAGACGGATCTGTCCTTCTGTAATGTACCCTGTAAGGTCTGGAATAGGGTGTGTTACGTCGTCTTCTGGCATTGTGAGGATAGGAATCTGCGTGATAGAACCCTTCTTTCCCTTGATACGTCCTGCGCGTTCATACAATGTTGCAAGGTCGGTGTAGAGGTATCCTGGGTATCCACGTCGTCCTGGAACTTCTTTACGCGCTGCAGAAATTTCTCGTAGAGCTTCACAGTAGTTTGTCATGTCTGTGATGATTACCGTTACGTGGTAGTCGAGTTCGTATGCAAGGTACTCCGCTGCTGTAAGTGCAAGACGAGGAGTTGCGATACGTTCTGCAACTGGGTTATCTGCAGTGTTAAGGAACAAAACTGCACGGCTTAGAGCACCTGTTTTTTCAAATTCATTTTTGAAGAACTGTGCTTCTTCATAGGTAACTCCCATCGCAGCGAATACCACTGCGAACTTTTCATCCTTTTCTGCTTCGCCTTCTGTACTCTTTCCTTCGGCTACTTCTTTCTCTGTTAGTACACGTGCCTGACGAGCAATTTGTGCTGCAATCTGCGCGTGTGGAAGTCCAGCTCCTGAGAAGATTGGAAGCTTCTGTCCTCGCACGAGTGTGTTTAGCACATCAATAGTAGAGATTCCTGTTTGGATGAAGTCCTCTGGGAATTCACGAGATGCTGGGTTGATAGGAGCACCGTTGATATCGAGTTTCTTTTCTGGGATAACTTCTGGTCCGTTATCAATAGGAGCACCAGCACCCGAGAACACACGCCCAAGCATGTCTTCAGACACACCAAGTTCGAATGTGCGACCAAGGAAGCGAACTTTTGTTCCTTCTGTTGTTGCACCTTGAGCACTCTCGAAGAGCTGTACAACAGCAAGGCCTTTGCGAGCTTCAAGGACTTTCCCAAGACGCTTTGTACCATCCGTGAGTTCAATTTCACAGAGTTCGTCGTAGGTGACACCTTCCACTCCCTCAACCATGAGAAGCGGACCTGCGATGTCAGACACAGTCTTATATGCAGTTGACATAATTATTTGGAGAAATGATTAAACGGTTTTGCCTGCCCGTCCGTAGCTCTGAAGCAGAGCGGAAGAGCGAAGGCGGGTAAGCAGTAGACATAATATATGAGTGGAAAACGGAAAGTGGAAAATGCTAGAGTGTAGAGATTTGAGTACGAATAGCGTCATCGATCTTGTTGAACACAGCATCAACATCCTCTTCTGCACAGAAGCTCGACTGAGCAATATCTGCTTTTACAGGAAGGCTTTGAAGCTTCTTAAAGTCGAAGTCTTCTTCAGCAACCTTTGACTCTGCAGTATCCATAAATGTAAGGATAGACTTGAGCAATCGGTACTGCTTGTGAAGCGATGAGTATGCATCCACTGGGTCGAAACCATTTTGGAACAAGAAGTCTTCACGGATCATACGAGCAGTTTCCATTGTGAGCTGTTCTTTTGGAGAAAGCGCATCCATACCAACGAGTCTCACAATTTCCTCAAGCTTGCTTTCGTCTTGTAGGATCTTCTGTGTTCGACGACGGTTTTCAGGGAAGTCTTCTGCGATTTCTTTTGCGTACCATCCTTCAAGATTATCCGCGTAGAGTGTGTAACTCTGAAGCCAGTTGATCGCTGGGAAGTGACGCTTGTATGCGAGTTTTGCGTCGAGGGCCCAGAATACTTTTGTCACACGAAGCGTGTTTTGTGTAACAGGCTCTGAGAAGTCTCCTCCAGGAGGGGATACTGCTCCGATGACAGAAAGTGATCCTTTTCGTGATTCGTTTCCGATACATTCAACCATTCCTGCACGCTCGTAGAATCCTGCTGTACGTGAACCAAGGTACGCTGGGTATCCTTCTTCACCTGGCATTTCTTCGAGGCGTCCAGACATTTCACGCATCGCTTCTGCCCAACGTGATGTTGAGTCCGCCATGAGAGCTACGTCGTATCCCATGTCACGGTAGTATTCTGCAATAGTAATACCTGTGTACACACTCGCTTCACGAGCAGCCACTGGCATGTTTGATGTGTTTGCGATCATGATTGTTCTCTTCATGAGTGGCTCTCCTGATGCAGGGTCTTTTAGGTGAGGGAACTCTGTTAGAACTTCTGTCATCTCGTTTCCACGCTCTCCACAACCAATGTACACAATAACCTGTGCGTTACAGTATTTCGCAAGTGATTGCTGTGTCACAGTTTTTCCAGCTCCGAAAGGACCAGGGATAGCTCCTGCACCTCCCCGAGCAACTGGGAACAATGTGTCGAGCACACGCATTCCTGTTACAAGTGGTTCGTTTGGCATCAATTTTCCTTTTGTTGGACGTGGGATACGAATAGGCCACTTCTGAAGCATCGCAATTTCCTCTTTTCCGTTTGCCGTTTTAATGACGGCGATTACTTCTTCGATAGTGAAGTTTCCAGATTTGATCTCTGTAATTTCTCCTGAAACATGTGGTGGAACCATTACTTTGTGTTCGATAAGTGTTGTTTCTGGAACTGTTCCAAGAACGTCACCACCAGTGACTGTGTCTCCTACTTTTGCCACAGCTGTGAAATCCCACTTTGCACTTCGGCTAAGCCCTGGCACTTCGATACCACGTGTAATAAATGGGCTACCAGCTTCTTTCTCAATGAGCTCGAGTGGTCGCTGAATTCCATCGTAGATAGATGTAAGAAGCCCTGGAGCAAGCTCTACAGAAAGAGTAAGACCAGTAAGTTCTACAGGTTCACCAGGTCCGATACCTGATGTTTCTTCGTAAACCTGGATAGAAGCTTCTTCTCCGTGAAGTTCGATTACTTCACCGATAAGCTTTTCTTTCGAGACTTTTACAACCTCGTACATTTTTGCGTTACCCATACCGTTGGCAACAACCAGCGGACCGGCAACTTTGATAATGGTGGCGTCTTTAGACATAGGAGAAATAGGAAAATTGAAAATTATTGTAAGATATCAGATCCCACTGCACGTTCTACAATGCGGCGCAATCTTTGCATACCGTAGCCTGTAGATCCTTGGTGGGATGGAAGAGGAATAATAGCTGGTAAGGCCCCCTTGGCGAGTTTCTTTTCGTCATCTGGAGAAATTCCGCCGGCGAGGTCTTCCGTAATAAAGATAATTGCATATGCGTTGTACTCTTTCCCATTTTCATCGGCCTGTGTTTCTTTCTTGAGACGAAGTAGCTCTTCCACTGCCTGTGCTTCGGATTCTACTGGAACAATGTCCACCCCAAGAAGAGCGAATCCTGCAACTGCATCACGTGCGCCGACAATAGCTGTCTTGTATTTCATTAGAGAACGTAGTGGGAAGCAGAAATAAATGGAGGAAGCATCTGCTTGATTGCTTGTGGTTCGAGTGCTGCTCTTTTGCCAATGATGAGCGCACGGAGAAGTGTTAGCTGTGATTGCGCAAGTGCTGCAAATGCAAAGACAGGTTCGATGCTAAGTGGAATATTCCACATATGTGCAATGTCTGAAGCAGTTACTTCAGAGAGAGCACGCTCGAATGCATTTGGATCATCTGCAGTTTTTCGTATTGCTTGACCAAGAGAGTATGGAAGGTTTGATCCTTCGATTGCCTTCACAATACCTTCGAGGTTTCCAGCAAGTTTCTTTAGGTCGAGTGTGCCACCTTTAATGAATACAGAAAGGTCTGCATCTTCTTCCTTGAGGCGAAGCGCGATACGAATATTCGCCATATCAATTCTGTGTACGACATACTGCATGATGGCAGTGCTCTTACTTTTCTTTGCAAGGGCAAGATGAATGTTCGTGACGTACTGAGCTGCAAGGTTGTCGATGATCTCTGGAGTAAGCATGTCTTGCTTCTTCGTCTCTCTCACGAAGGAAACAAGTGGTTGTGGCAGTGAGCCTTCAGTATTATTGTCGATGAGCTCTTTGAGCTGCTCGATATCGCTTTCAGACATTGAGCTCTGTGGCTCGCGGCTCGCAGGGGAGGTGAGGCCAAAGTGTTTTTTCAGGAGGTAGCTCAGAAGTGGAGCGTATTCTTCGATCCATAAGATGGAGAACACAGGTCGCTTTGCCTCTGGAGACATAAGGTTCACTTCTGCCTTTATCCATTCTGATAGTGCACTTAAAATCTCATCTGCTTTACGAAGACCTTGATCTATTGGGTCTGTCATTTTCAATTCTGTAAGAATCTGCTCTGCAGCTTCGAGGTTTGCAGCACCGAGCAAGCGATCTTTATCAGATGCTGTAAGCAAGAGTTGCTGCAGTACTCCTGTACGCCCTGAGGCGTAGGCGAAGTGTTGGCCGAGAGTAGAAGAGAGTTGAGACATTATACGAAGAGCGTGTGTGCGATAGTAAGTTCTGTTCGTGGTCGGAGTGTATTTTCAATAAGATTTTCAAATGTGAAGTCCTGCTCTTCCTTATCGGAAATAAAGAGGAAACCACCTTTAGCATGTATTGGATCTTTCATGCGGAACTGCTCACTTGGACAAATCTTTTTGAGTAAGTCTGCATGTTTTTTACTTGGATGAATTTCTCCTTTTCCTTTTATCTTTTTGAGACACTCTCTAAAGAGTGTTTCCGCATCACTATCTGGTAGTTTACAAAGTTCTTCTACTGCCAAGGCATAGATAACATCAAGTACTTCCTTCTTCTGGGTAAGAAGAGCATTTCGCTTATGAGAAGCAGCATGTGTTTCTGCTTTTGCAGTAAGCTGAGCAATTTTCTGTTGCTTCTGCACAGCAATTTCTTGCTTACGCTTTGCAATTGTTCGCTCAGATTCCTCACGCATTGCTGTGAGTTCTTTTTGATGAGCTGCTCGAGCAAGCTCGATTTGGCGGTCTGCATCGGCGGTAATGGCAGCGAGAATGTCTTGTAAAGCCATGATAATTAAATGGAAAACGGAAAGTGAAAAATGGAAAAAATGATTAGCTAGCGATAATGATTCCAGCCTTGAATGAGTTCAACATGAAGAATGAAATCAAGAATCCAAGAAGAGCGTATGTTTCAACAAGAGCGGCCATTGTAATAACACGTCCTGTAAGCTTGTCGTCTTTTGCAAGCATGTGCATACCAGCGCTACATACTTTTGCCTGATAAGGAGAAGATGTAAGACATGTCAATGCTACTGGAAGACAAGCAATAAGAAGAATAACACCTTGTGAAACAGAGATAGCAACTTCACCATTAATTACTGGGGCGTAGTTGAAGATGAAAAGAAGGGAGATAACCATTCCGTAAAGCCCCTGTGAACCAGGAAGAACCATAAGAGTGATCACCTTACCAGCGAGTTCTGGCTTTTCAGTAAGGAGTCCAGCACCAGCCTGACCTGTCATAGACACACCAAGGATAGAACCGAAACACGAAAGGAATGTAGCCATTGCAGCACCCGCAAATGCGAGAACAAGACCCCATTGAACAGCACCAGCGTTTGATGCAAGAAGTGCAGGCTCCTGAGCAGCAACCGCGATAGGTGCTAATGCTCCTGCAAAGATAGAGAGAGTACGAACAGTTTTCATGAGAGAGAAATGAAAAAATATAAAAATTACAAAGTACGTTTGAACGGAGAGAAACCCCGTCCGCCTCCTTCAAAGAACTGCGAGAAGAACTCGATGAACTGAAGACGGCCAGAATGAATGAAACTTCCTAGTGTGTTTAGGGCAATGGAAACCATATGCCCAGCAAGGAAGATCACGATAATAACTGGGATACCTATCCACACAGGGAAGAGGTTTCCAAGCTCGACTGCGACCTGATTGATCGCGGCAGCAATCGCACCAGTCACCAAACCAAGCGCTAAAATACGTAGGTAACTGAGGCCATTGCTGATCATACCAATTCCAAAATTTACAACACCAAGAAGTCCACTAATCGGTCGGAGGTACCACTTCGCACCGTATCCTTTACCCCATACCATTACAGCGATGCTTCCGTACAGAGCGTAAAGAGCGATTTCTTTGATCTCAGCTGGTGCAAAAGCATAGAAGAGGATGGATCCAAGGAGGATATGTGCGGTGAAATCTACCCAGAATGCCTCTGCCTTCTTTCCGTGAATCCATTTATGAAGGCCTGCAAGGAACATACCAAAGAAGATATGCGTAATACCAAGTGTAAGAGAGAGGTTTTGTAGGAAATCGATTCCAGATTGTTGGTTTAAGTTCCAGATCTGTCCCTTAAACATCAGTCCTTCTGCTGTGTTTTTTGTCAGCATTGCCGGTACTTGCTCTGGAGTGAGTCCAAACCATCCTCCAAACGGAATAGAAACGAGGAATGTCATAATTCCTCCAAAGAAGAGGAGCCAAAAGAGCTTTGCTTCTTCAATAGATTTCTTTGTGACAAGTAGCACGGTACCAAAGATGAGTGCGATAACTGCTCCGTATCCTGCATCTGTAAGACAGAGTGCAAAGTACAAAATAAAGAAAGGAGACAACGCAGCTGTTGGGTCCATTTCGCTTGAGAGTGGAAGTCCATACAGCCCTGTAACGCTCTCGAATGGTGCAAATATTTTACGGTTCATAAGAAGAACGGGTGCTTCCTCACCTTTGTCTGGCTTCACTTTCATGAGGGCGATAGCAGGGGAAAGCTTTTCAAGTTTCACGTCGAGCTCCTCCATAGCCTTTGCAGGCATCCAACCAAGTATGGTTACAGTTGAGTCTGTAGCACCCATTGCCTCACGCACCTCTTGTTTTTGATCAAGCCATTGCATGAAGAGTTTTACTTTTAGAAGGTTTGGTAGCTCTACTGCAAGCTTCTGCCTTTTTTTCACATTTACTGATAGTGCTTCCCGAAGAGATTTTTCTTTCATTGTTGCTTCTTCAAAGGCTACTGCTGGTAATGTTCCATCTAATGAAGGAAGGGTAACATTTGTCCATCCAAGGCTTGTTGCTATCTCGTTAAATACAGCTAGGTCTGCTTTCCACATAATGACTGAATATGCTCCAAGTCCATTTTTTGTTTCACCGACCTTTGTAAGAACACTTCGTTTTGTAGACTGTGTCATAGAATCGCTTAGTTTATGTTCGATAGCGAGCGGAAACATTCCAAAAACCTGCACACTTGTTGTAGATTCGGAGTTCTGTGAAAGTGATGTGAGCCCCTTCCATGGAGTGATGAGTTCTTTAAAGTCAGCAAGCTCCTGTAATTGACGAGCAGCATCTGTGTCTTGTTTTTCAAGTGCATGTAATTCGGCAACAATGTGATTTACATCAGTATGCTTTGCTGCCTGAACAATGTTTTCGAGTGATGTTTTCTTTCCGCATGCACTCAGTGTTTGTTTGTCTGCACAATCTTTCAGTGTGTTAATGGCGAAGAGAAGTTCTGCCTCCTTATACATAACCTCAGAGTGATCGACTTCGATGAACTCTCCTGCGGCGCGTACTTCTATCACACCTTCGTCATGAAGCATCGAAATAAGCTCTTCTCGTAACGAGTTATGAGCAATGATGCCGACTTTTTGCATTTTGACGATAGCCATTATGCAGCAGTAGAGAAGAGGGTATCAGCTTTAGATGCAAGGTCGACAAGTTTCTTTACTGCAGCTTTACTTCGTTCGTTTGATGTAGATTTTAAAGATTCGCACTCTGATTCTGCTTCGTGTTGTGCATTCATCAGAATGCCACTCAGCTCTGTCTCACTATGCTTTTTAAGATCTTTTTTTGCTTCTGACTTTAGCTCCTCCAGAGCCTGCTCTTCCCTCTTTGCAATTGTCTGCGTCACTTCATCTTTTTCCTTTGCCATAGCAGAAATCTCCTTATCAATACGCACTTTTTCCCTTTGCTCAAGCTCTTGGATTTGGTTGAACGGACTGGCTGCTATTGAAGAATTTTGCTGTGTAGGTGTGGTTTGAGTGGAAGTCATAGGTTTAGTGGTAAATCTGCCGGAATGTAGTGAAACATTCGGAAAAAATCAAGGCTCTAAGAGCTCAGATTGCTAGGAATCTTTTCTTTTTGTCATGTGCTTTTATTTTCGCTTTATTCTGATAAAACCAGACGCATCGACAGTTTTGAGCTTCTTTTCTTCTTTTTGCAACTTATCGAGGAGCAGATTAATACCAATAGCATCTGATGCCATGTGACTACATTGGATCATATTAATATTATGTTCTTTTGCTTTGGTAAGAGTTTGCTCGGTGACATGCATGGAAAGAATGGTTCCAACTCCTGCTTTGCTTTGTGATACCAACTGCTCTTCTGGGCCATTTGTTCCACCTGTAAATTCTGTCGCGACAATCTTTCCAGGACGGTTGCTTCCAGATCCATTGACAATGATTGGTGGGTTTCCCTTCTTTGCGTAGTATTCAAACTCTGGGATTTTCATGAGTGCATCAATAATGTCACTCAAGTTTTCAAATGGCTTGCTGCAGATATTTTTCTCCATGAATGCCCATACGAGATTGTCGGTAATGGTATGGCAGCAAAATGCAGGAATACCAAGAAGTTCGGCTGCACGTTCTGTACGGAAGAGGTTATCTGCGTGTATCGCTCTCCAAATCTTATCCATTCGTGGTTTAAGCTGAGCTTCACTGTGGTTTACAGGAACACCTGCCTTTGCAAGAATATCTATTTGTAGTGGCATTACCTTTTCAAGATCTGCGAGAGCTCGTCCTTCTGGGTGGTGAATGAAAAGGCAGTCGATCTTCTGTCCTTTTTCACGAAGCCTGTCTGCGAGAAGTACCTCAGGAGTTTCGATATCAATTCCTACCATCAATGTGGTGACATCTTCTTTTCCGGTTCCATTAATAATGCGACAGTCGGAGTATGGGTTCCATGTCCGCTCTTCATCGAATATATCTTTTTTCCATCCCTTTGCATTTTTCATTGCCTCTTTCTGCTTCTTAAAATAACGGTCAAAATATTTCTTTTCACGGACGTCTGCTTGCATTCCGATCTCAACAGATCGCTGGAACATTTTTTGTAGTTTCATAGTGTGAAGGAGGAGGATGGTACGAATGATACAGTGATTTTTAATGAACGACTAGATAGAAGATGCAGAAGATACAGAGGATACAGAAGATACAGAGGATACAGAAGATACAGAGGATACAGAAGATACAGAGGATACAGAAGATACAGAGGATACAGAAGATACAGAGGATACAGAAGATACAGAAGATACAGAAGATACAGAGGATACAGAAGTATTTATATACACCTCTGCACCATCATCACCTCTGCACCATCATCACCTCTGCACCATCATCACCTCTGCACCATCATCACCTCTGCACCATCATCACCTCTGCACCATCATCACCTCTGCACCATCATCACCTCTG